>SKEE01001099.1_pt1 | contig 24610 bp, 18 predicted proteins | sample 4826661 | NCBI WGS metagenome assembly SKEE01 (sample SAMN11008817, study PRJNA524170) | human gut metagenome | biome: Human fecal sample; material: Feces; isolation source: fecal sample from pouch patient p20 | host: Homo sapiens | place: Israel: Tel-Aviv | collected 2016-11-14
AAACAGGATCGCCCACGGTCGGCCTGCAAAAGAGGATGTGAGCTATCTGCTGACCACCAAGCTGTTCTGTGGCAAGTGCGGCACCCTGATGGGCGGCGAAAGCGGCACCAGCCACATGGGGAACACCTACTATTATTACAAGTGCGGCAACGCCAAACGCCACGGCAAGGCGCACTGCGACCTGAAAGCCATCCGCAAGGAGCCTCTGGAGCGGTTCGTGGTGGACACTGCCATTAAGGTGATTTTTAGCGATGAAATCATCGAACAGCTGATAGATTTGGTCATGGAAGCCCAGCAGAAGGAGAACACCCGGCTGCCTGTCCTGAAAGACCAGCTCAGGGACACAGAGAAGCGGCTGGCAAACCTTCTGGAAGCCATTGAACAGGGCATCCTGACCCCGACCACCAAGCAGCGGTTGGACGAACTGGAAGCCCGGAAGGAAGCCCTGAACACCAGCATTCTGGAAGAAGAGCTGAAAAAGCCAGTCCTGACCCGCGAATGGATGCGGTTCTGGTTTGAAAAATTCCGCAAGGGTGACATGAGGGACATGGAACACCAGCGGCAGATCATTGATACCTTTGTCAACTCGGTCTACGTTTTTGACGACCGGGTCGTGCTCAATTTCAACTTCACGGACGATTCCAAAACCATCTCCCGTGAAGAGGTGTTGGGTTCGAGTGCTGTGGACAATGCTCCACCAAAACAAGAGTCCCTGACTTCGGTCAGGGGCTTTTTTGTTGCGTCATCCACTAACCCACGTCAAAGCAGGACGGTACAGGACTCGAACAGCACGTGCCGAGCGCAGCGAAGGCAATCAAAGCCCTAGCAGGGCTTTGATTAGTGCGCGGTTTCCAACGCGTAGGAATGTCTACCAAGAAAGATGCCCCCAGACCATTCGGTCCGGGGATTTTTTTGTGGTTGGCAGTAGCAGGACGTCTGCCTGTCAATTCCGGCATCTTGGGGTGTATTTTTTTGACGGGTGTGGTATACTTGGATTTGACTCAGAAGAGCAATAAATTTCAGAAGGAATGGAATCATGTCAAAGGATGAATATCTGATCACCGATGCGCCCCTGAAAGCGCTGACGGTTTTTGCAATGCCGATGATCCTCGGCAGCTTTTTCCAGCAGGTCTACAACATGGCCGACTCCATCATCGTCGGTCAGTTTGTTGGTTCCTCCGCGCTTGCGGCTGTCGGTGCCTGTGCTGCGCTGACCAACGTTTTTATTTGTGTGGCGCTTGGTGCAGGTGTGGGTGCAGGCGTGCTTGTAAGCCGCTATTTTGGTGCCAAAGACTATGGCAAAATGAAGACCATCGTGTCAACATCCCTGCTCAGCTTTTTGATCCTGAGCATCGTCCTTGGCGTTTTTGGCTTTTGCTTTTCCCATTCGATGATGAGCGGCTTGCAGACCCCTGCCGACATTCTGGAAGATGCAGTGCTGTACCTGCGGGTCTATTTTGCAGGCTTCCCGTTCCTGTTCATGTACAACATCCTTTCCACCATGTTCACCTCTATCGGGGAATCCAAGATCCCGCTGGGGCTGCTGATCTTCTCGTCCATCCTGAATATCTTTATGGATCTCTGGATGGTAGCCGGTCTTGATCTCGGCGTGTTCGGCGCAGCCCTTGCGACCCTGATCGCACAGGGCATTTCTGCTGTGTTCTCGCTTTTGATCTTCTTTGCGCGGATGCGGCGGTACAAAAGCCCCTTTCACTGGTTCGACGGGCAGGAGCTGCAGTCCATGCTCCGCCTTGCCGTCCCGTCGATTTTACAGCAGTCCACCGTGTCCATCGGTATGATGATCGTGCAGGCTGTGGTAAATCCCTTTGGCACACAGGCACTTGCAGGGTATTCGGCAACGATGCGGGTAGAGAATGTTTTCTCCCTGATCTTTGTATCCATCGGCAATGCCGTTTCGCCCTACGTTTCCCAGAATCTCGGCGCAAAGAAAACCGATCGTCTCAAAAAAGGCTACCACGCCGCACTGATTCTGGATCTCTGCTTTGCCGTTCTTGCATTCGTGGTCATCGAGACCCTGCATACCCAGATCTCCTCGCTGTTCTTGGGCAAGGACGGAACAGCGTTGGCTTATCAGGTGTCCGGTGATTACATGAGATGGCTCGGCTATTTCTTCATCTTCATGGGCATCAAGATGGCGACCGACGGCGTCCTGCGCGGGCTTGGCGTCATGCGCCCGTTTCTTATTGCCAACATGGTAAACCTTGCGATCCGTCTGTCCGTTGCCCTGATCTGCGCACCGCGTTTCGGCATCGCCTTTGTCTGGCTTGCCGTCCCGGCGGGCTGGCTGGCAAACTTCCTTGTCTCCTATGCGGCGCTCAGAAGATCGTGGCCCGCAGACAATGCGGCTTCCACCCGATAACCTCTGTTTCTGGCAAAGTTTGGAACTTCGCGCCCCTTGATCAAAGCCTCTGACCTCGGTCAGGGGCTTTTTTGCTGCGTCATCCACCCGTCCATGCTGGAGCGGAACGGCACAAAATACCCCCGGCAGGCTATCGTTCTTGCGGCGGCAGCCTGCCGGGGGTATCGCGTTATCCTGTCAGAAGTTTTCTGCCTTACACCTCGTGCTCCGCCCAGTCCTGACTGCGGCCCACGGCCTTGTGCCAGCCCTTGACCAGTTTTTCCCGCTGGGCAGCGTCCATTTTTGGCTCAAACAGCTGGTTGCAGCTCCACAGGTGGCTGATCTCCTCCCGGCTCTTCCACACGCCGGTGGCAAGACCTGCCAGATACGCCGCACCAAGGGCGGTGGTCTCCCGGATGGCGGGGCGCAGCACCTCCTTGTTCAGGATATCGGACTGGAACTGCATCAGGAAGTGGTCGCGGCTGGCACCGCCGTCCACCTTCAGGGTGCTGATGGTGATATCGGTGTCCTTTTCCATTGCCCACATCAGGTCGGCGCTCTGGTAAGCGATGGATTCCTCTGCCGCTCGGATGATGTGGTTCTGGGTGGTGCCGCGGGTAATGCCCAGAATGGCACCCCGGGCATACATATCCCAGTAGGGCGCGCCCAGACCGGTAAAGGCTGGCACGATGTACACGCCGCCGTTGTCCGGCACCTTCTGGGCATAGTACTCGGAATCGCAGCTGTCTTGAATGAGGTGCATCCCGTCCCGGATCCACTGGATGACTGCGCCGCCCACAAAGACGGAGCCTTCCAGCGCATACTCCACCTCGCCGTCAAGGCTGATGGCGATGGTGGTGACCAGACCGTTCTTGCTCTGGTAGATCTTGTTGCCGGTGTTCATCAGCAGGAAACAGCCGGTGCCGTAGGTGTTTTTCACGTCGCCGGGCTTAAAGCAGCCCTGCCCGAACAGCGCGGCCTGCTGGTCGCCCGCAATACCGGCTACCGGCACATCCACGCCCTGAATGTTGGTGTAGCCGTATACCTCGCTGGAGTCTTTCACGCTGGGCAGGATGCAGCGGGGGATGTCCAGCGCCTTGAGCAGGGTGTCGTCCCAATCCAGCGTGCGGATGTTGTACAGCATGGTGCGGCTGGCGTTGGTGCGGTCGGTAACGTGCACCTTGCCGCCGGTCAGCTTCCAGACCAGCCAAGTGTCCACCGTGCCGAACAAAAGCTCCCCTGCTTCGGCCTTTTCCCGTGCACCGGGGACGTTCTCTAAGATCCACTTGATCTTGGTGGCGGAGAAATAGGCGTCCGGCACAAGGCCGGTGTTTTCCCGGATGTAGTCCGCCATGCCGGGGGTCCGGAGCAGCTCGTCCACAAGGGGCGCGGTGCGGCGGCACTGCCAGACGATGGCGTTATACACCGGGCGTCCGGTGTTCTTGTCCCACAGGATGGTAGTCTCGCGCTGGTTGGTGATACCGATGCCCGCAATGTCCCTGGGGTCTACGCCGCTCTGGGCAATGACCTCGTTCATTACGCCGTACTGGCTGGACCAGATCTCCATAGGGTTGTGCTCCACCCAGCCCTGATGGGGGTAGATCTGCTCAAATTCCCGCTGCTGCACGCAGACGATGTTCTGCTCGTTGTCAAACAGGATCGCCCTGCTGCTGGTAGTGCCCTGATCCAACGAGAGGATATATTTGGTCTGGCTCATAATGCTCTCTCCTTGCTCTGAAGCTTGAGCGCAAAACAAAAAAGAGCGCACCAAACAAAGCCATCTGCTCTGTCTGTCGCTCTCCTGCTCTGCGCAAACATATTCTGTGCTTATTGTACACGCTCCGCAAGCAAAATACAAGCATCCGCGCAATTTTTGGATATTCCGCACAACGCCGCTGCATCACCGTTGAACACTCTGCCGAAAGACATTTAAAATGCGCTCCGCTTCGCTCTGCGCATAAATAGCGGAACAATTCTTTATATTTCGCGTTTGGAGCGACCGCGTTTGCGGAGCGCAGCGTAGCAATGAAAGCCCCAGTGGGGCTTTTAAGCGGCAGAGCGGTCTGCGTTAGCAGATGGAGGGGCTTTGCCCCGACAAGTTCTGCGGGCCGCGACAAACGCATTTTCACGGAAAAGGCCGCAGAGATAAACGACATTTCCCGCCATGACCCCTCCTGTGAAAAAAGGGTTCAGGAAAGTCCGCAGACTTTCCTGAACCCCAAATCAAAAATAAAATTTCCTTGAATGATGCGCAAAGCAAACGCGGCGCGCATTTCAAATCGTTCTGCCTGCCCGGCGGGCGATCACTCGATCAGGCCGTTGAGCAGGGTCAGGCACTTGCGGCTGTGCAGCTTGCGGATGGCCTTGGCCTCGATCTGGCGCACACGCTCGCGGGTGACGCCGAAGTCGCGGCCGACCTCTTCCAGCGTGCGGGGACGGCCGTCGTCCAGACCAAAGCGCAGGCGGATGACCTTTTCCTCGCGGGGGGTCAGGCTCTTGAGCGCCAGATTGATCTGCTGTGCCACCATGGCGCGGTCGGCTGCCTTGCCGGGTGCTTCGGCGTTTTCGTCAGCAACGAAATCGCCCAGAGAGGAATCCTCTTCCTCGCCCACGGGGCTTTCCAAGCTGGCGGGCTCCTGTGCCATGCGCTGGATCTCGCGCACGCGCTCCACGCTCATGTCCATGGCCTTTGCCAGCTCTTCCGGGGTGGGCTCGTGACCGTTCTGGTACACCAGCTGATTGGTGGCCTGACGCATCCGGTTGATGGTCTCCACCATGTGCACCGGAATGCGGATGGTACGGGCCTGATCCGCAATGGCGCGGGTGATGGCCTGACGGATCCACCATGTAGCGTAGGTGGAGAAGCGGAAGCCGCGGTCGCAGTCGAACTTTTCCGCAGCCTTGATCAGGCCGATGTTGCCCTCCTGAATGAGATCAAGGAAGGCAAGATTATGACCGACGTGCTTCTTGGCGATGGACACCACCAGACGCAGGTTTGCTTCGCTCAGGCTGCGGCGGGCGTTCAGGCCGTCGCGGCGGGTCTTGAGCAGCTCCTGACGGTGCTCCTCGCTCAGAGGGCCGTTCTCCACGGCTTCCATGGCCTTTTCCTCGTCTGCCTTTTCCTCAGCATCCTCGGCGGACTTTTCGCTGTCCTCGTCCAGATCCTCGTTGTAGCTGCGGCTGTTCTCGTCCTCTTCAAAAGAGAAACGGGCGCTGTTCTTCTTGATGTACTCCGGTGCGTCGTACTTCTGGCGGTCTGCCTGCAGAATGTGCGCAGCCTCGGCACCGGCATGGATGCGGCGGCTCAGTTCCACCTCCTGCTCGGCGCTCAGCAGCGGGATCTGACCGATCTGCTTGAGGTAGTTCTTCACCGGGTCATCCAGCAGCTCATCCATGGCGGCCTTCAGGTCTGCCGGGTTCTCCTCGGCATCCTCTTCATTCTCATCGGCAAGGCCCATGTCATCGTTGTTGTTCTCGGCGTTCTCCACCTCAGCAATGATGCTGTCCACGTCCAGACTCGGCTCGTTCTCTTCCTCCAGGAGCTTGATGCCGCGCTCTTCCAGCAGGGTGTAGAGGGTATCTACATCCATGCGGCATTGTGCCGCCAGCGCCTTGGCCTCCTGTGCAGAGAGGGTGCCCTCGCCCTTAGTCAACAGTTCCTTCAAAGTCATGCCCATTTTTTCTCTCCTTCCCGCTCCGGGGAAAATTGTGTAATATTGCCCTGTGCATCAGATCACAAGGCCGCCGTTCACCCCGAACACCTGTCCGGTGATGTATCCGGCATCCTCGCTGGCCAGAAAGACCAGCAGCTTTGCAACTTCTTCCGGGGTGCCCAGCCGCCCCACAGGGGTCTCCTCGGCCAGCGCCGCCTTGTCCTCGGCGGTAAAAGCCGCCATCATGTCCGTCTCGATGACCCCCGGCGCTACGCAGTTCACCGTGATGCCGCTGGGGCCTTCTTCCTTGGCCAGTGCCTTGGTCAGGCCGATGAGCCCGGCTTTCGCGGCAGAATAGTGCACCTCGCAGCTGCCGCCGGTCTGGCCCCACATACTGCTCACGGTCAGAATGCGGCCCTGCTTGCGGCGGATCATGCCGGGCAGCGCCAGCTGGCACAGGTGGAACGCGCCGCTCAGGTTCACGTCCAGCATCCGCTGCCACTCCTCCGGGGTGATGTCGGTAAACAGCTTCTGCTGCGCGATGCCGGCGTTGCACACCAGCACATCCACCCTGCCCATGGCCTGCTCCACCGCGTGGAACGCCAGCTCACAGCTGGCGCGGCTGGCTACATCGCACTGGATGGCGATGCACCCGGGCAGCTGCTGTTCCAGCGCAGCGGCAGCGGCGGCATTCTGGTGGTAGAGCACCGCCACCTGATACCCTGCTGCCGCAAAGGCGCGGGCAGCGGCAGCGCCGATGCCCCGGTCACCGCCGGAGATCAGCACCCGGCGCGCCGCAGCGGGTGCGGCAGGGGCAGGCCGTTCTTTTACGGGCTGCGGCGCAGGCTCTTCGGGCTGCGGCGCTGGCTCTTCGAGCGGCTCCACCGCAGGCGGCTCTGCGGGTTTTTCCAGCGTGATCACCCGGGTGGGTTCGTCCACCACAGGCGCTGCCGGTTTTTCCAGCGTCATGATGCGGGTGGGCTCGTCCACCACCGGCGCAGCCGGCTTTGCAGCCGGTGCGGCAAGGGGCTCCGGTGCGCTCTCTTCCTCCGGCACCTGAAAGGTCAGTTCAAACTCGTCCTCGTACAAGAGTGTATCCCTCCTGTTCGGTATTCTCGGCTCGGCGTAAGTGCGCCCAGCCGGAAAAACCCTGTGCCCATCCCCAGACAGTGCAGCGTTCCGTTCGTATGTCCGGCAAAGGTCCGGTGCTTTGGCGTGCCTGCCTGTGCTTATGATGGGTTTCGACAAGATTCCATTGAATAATATACCACAATCCAGCCCAAAAAGAAAGTGGGAACTGCAATTTTTTACGCAGTTCCCACTATTTTTCCTTATTTTCCCCTGTTTTCGGGCACCGGGGGCTTCCAGCGGGGTCTGCCCGCCCGCTTTTCCCGCAGGGAAACAAAAAACGCCTGCAAAAGCTGCTGCGCTTCGGCCTCCCGCAGCCCCTTTTCCACCACCGGGTGGTGGTTGAAGGGCAGCGCAAACAGGTCGGTCACCGAGCCGCAGCACCCGGCTTTGGTGTCGGCAGCGCCGTACACCACCCGGCGCAGACGGCTGTTGATGATGCCGCCCGCGCACATGGGGCAGGGCTCTAAGGTAACGAACAGCTCACACTCCCACAGCCGCCAGCCGCCCAGCGCCTTGCAGGCGGCATCAATGGCCAGCAGTTCCGCGTGGTGCAAAGCGTTTTTCTCGGTTTCCCGGGTGTTGTGCGCCGTGGCTACCACCTCGCCGTGCCGCGCCACCACCGCGCCCACCGGCACCTCGCCCAAGGCAGCGGCTTTGCCGGCTTCTTCCAGCGCAAGACCCATCAGTTCAAAATCGGTCATGTATCCCATCCTCTCATCCCATCGCCAGCACCAGCAGGTTGTTTGCGCTGTGCAGCAGCATCCCCGGCCAGAGATGCCCGGTGCGGTCGGCAAGCCACCCTAGCCCCAGCCCGCACACCAGCGCGTAGGCCATGGCGGCGGCGCTGCCGTGCTGCAGGGCGAACAGCACCGCCTGCAAAAGAATGGCCTGTCCCCTGCCCAGCGGCTGCGCCCGGCGCTGCACCGCGCCCCGGAACACCCCTTCCTCCACCAGCGGAGCCAGCAGACAGACCCGGAAAAACCGTGCCGCGCCGCCGGGCGGCACGGGCAGCAGCACCGCCAGCGCCTTGCCTGCCAGCAGATACCCCACCGCCCAGCCAAAGGCCGAAAGCAGTGCGGCGGTGCGGGGGTTCAGCTTGTGCATGGTCGGTCTCCTCCTGCTATGGTTCGTTCCCGGTTATAGTACCATATCTGCCGCCGGGTGCGCAAGGTTTCGGCGTTCTGTCGTGGCAAATTTATGCAAATTATTGACATATCGCCCTAAATGGTGGTATAATAATTTCCAACCTTTTTAATAAAAACGTTGCGTATACTGTATTTTACCGGTAGACCGGAGGTATTATTATGATCCGTATCCTCACCGATTCCGCGTGCGACATCCTGCCCGCCGAGGCGCAGCAGCTGGGCGTGACCGTGATCCCCCTGAACGTGACGCTGGAGGACGGCACCGTCCTGCGGGACGGCATCGACATGACCCCCAGTGAATACTATGCCCATCTGGCAGCCTGCCGCAAGCTGCCCACTACCAGCCAGCCCAGCCCGGAGCAGTTCGAGCAGCTGTATCTGGACGCTGCTGCCGCCGGGGACGAGGTGCTGGGCATCTTCTTGTCCGATGCGCTGTCCGGCACCGGCCAGTGCGCAAGACTTGCCGCCGACCTTGCCAACGTGGACAATGTGGTGTTCGTGAACACCGAGAACGTCTGTCTGGGGCAGTCTTTGCTGGTGCGGCTGGCGGTGCAGCTGCGGGACGCCGGCAAGACGATCCACCAGATCGCTGCCGATCTGGAAAAGGCCAAGCAGCACCTGCATCTGGTAGCTGCCGTGGACGATCTGAAGTACCTGCGCAAGGGCGGCAGACTGTCCGCCGCCGCAGCTGTGGCGGGCGGTATGCTGGGCAGCAAGCCCATCCTCGCCGTCATAGAGGGCAAGGTGGCGCTGGCCGGTAAGGCGCGCGGTCTGCCCGGCGTGTATGTGGCGCTGTTCAAGAAGATCGACGAGATGGGCGGCATCCACCCGGACTACACCCCGCTGCTGGGCTACACCGTCAACCACCGGGAGCTGCAGCCGCTGCTGACCTACCTGCAGGACAACCTGCATCTGGACGCACCGCTGGTGCGCCAGATCGGCTGCGTCATCGGCACCCACACCGGCCCCGGCGCCTTCGGCATCGCGTTCTTTGATAAAGAGCTGGTGCTGGAATAAAACCTATTGAAAGCTAAAACAAGTCGGACAGCCCGCGGGCTGCCCGACTTGTTTTTTGTGGGGGGAATGGGACGTAATAGCGCTGTTTTGGGATGTGCGCCCTTGTTGGCAACACCCTCGCCCTCTCAGGCGCTAACGCGCCAGCTCTCCCAAAGGGAGAGCCCTTGGCATAGCGGCAAAGTTTCCAGTCGAACCGCAAGGCTTGCGGTTTCGCCAGAGCCTCTCCCTTTGGGAGAGGTGGATGCGAACGTAGTGAGCAGACGGAGAGGGCGAGGTTGCTTCCCGCAGCACCGCGCTTTCGCAGAAAGCGGCGCTGCAACTGCCGCTTTTCTCTACGACCCCTCTCTGTGAAAAAGTAGTTCCGAAACGCCCGCAGGCGTTTCGGAACTACAAATAAAAATATTCTTTCCGCTACTGATGCGCAAAGCGAACGCGGAGCGCATTCTGAATCGTCCCGCCCTGCCCTTACAGCACCGCGTCCGAGATGAGCTTGCCCAGCAGCAGCACCAGCACCACCAGCATCATGGGGCGGATGAAGCGGGCACCCTTTTTCAGGGCGAAGTGGGAACCCAGCAGGTTGCCCAGAATGTTGCTGATGGCGCAGGGGATGCCGATGTGGAACACCACCAGACCGTTCATCAGGTAGGTAAACAGACTGGCGTAGTTGCTGGCCAGATTGAGCACCTTGCCGTTGCCGTTGGCGGTGCGCAGGTCAAAGCCCATCAGGGTGGTAAAGGCAATGATGGCAAAGGTGCCGGTGCCCGGGCCCATGATGCCGTCGTACAGGCCGATGCCCAAACCGATGGCCAGCGCCAGTAAGATCTTTTTCAGGTCCAGCGTGCCGTCGTCCCGGTTCTCATCCGGCAGGTTGCGCTGCCACAGGATGATGACCGCCGCCACCGGCAGGATGATGAACATCATGGTGCGCAGCATCTCGTCACTGAGCAGCAGCACGATGTGCGCGCCCAGCGCACTGCCCGCAAAGCTGCCGATGGCTGCAAGAACGCCCACCTTCACGTTTATGGCACCGCTTTTGAAAAAGTTTGCCGTGGCAAAGGTGGTGCCGCAGGCGGCGCTGAACTTGTTGGTGGCATAGGTGTAGTGGGGCGGCAGCCCGGCAAACAGATAGGCCGGCAGACTGATCAGCCCGCCGCCGCCGGCTGCCGAATCCACAAAACCTGCAAAGCCGGTCATCAGCATGAGAAACGCCATCATCCACGGCGAAATCGTGATACCCATTGTTATAATTCCTCTTATCTTTCCAAGTCGTTTGTTCTTTTTCAGGAGACGCGCGCCTTAGACCATATAAAACCTCCCCTCGCAGGGCAATACACAGCCCGGGATACCCGCGCAGCGCAGGGGTATCCCGGGCACATTTTGCAATTTTAAGACGTTTTATTACAGATTGTTTTTAAAGAAGCGGTATGCGTTGCGCCAGTAGATGGCTTCCACCTCGTCCTCGGTAAAGCCCTCGCGGCGCAGTGCCTCGGCCAGCAGCGGCATATCTGCTGCCGTTTCCAACTCGTGCTGGCCGCCGATGCCGTCAAAGTCGCTGCCAAGGCTGATGACCTCAATGCCGCCCACCTGCTTGAAGTGTGCCGCGTGCTTTGCCAGCCGTTCCACCGTGCTGCGGCAAAGCTTCGGATGTGCCGAGTCTGCGTCCACAAAGGAAGCGCAGTAATTCAGCCCCGCAATGCCGCCCTTTTCTGCCAGTGCGCGGATCATCTCGTCGGTCAGGTTGCGGTTGTGGGGCGACAGCGCACGGCAGTTGGAGTGGCTTGCCGCAAAGGGGCGGGTGCTGTGGTTTGCGATGTCCCAGAAGCCCTTATCGGAAAGGTGGCTCACGTCTACGGTGATGTGCAGCTTTTCCATCTCTTCCAAAAAGGCAAAGCCCCGCTCGGTCAGGCCGGTCTCGGTATTGGCCACCAGCGGCCCGCCGGGGTTTGCGTTGGGGGCTGCCAGCTCGTTGGGGTAGTTCCACGTCAGGGTCATCATGCGCACGCCCAGTTCCTGCAGCCGCCGCAGCACGCCCAGACTGCCCTTGCAGCAGCCGCCCTCTTCCACCGTCAGCATGGCGCTGAGCTTGCCCTCGGCGCGGTTGCGCTCAAGGTCAGCGGCGGTGTACACCGGGGCGATCTTTTCCGGGTAAGCCGCCATGAGCCGCTTGAAGATGTCGATCTCCTCCAGCACGCTTACCAGCGGGTCGGCCCCGGGGGCGGGGTCGGCCAGATCCACATAGGCCGCAAAGCATTGCAGCAGATAATCCCCCTGCCGCAATTTTTCAAGGTCGATATGCAGATCGTTGTGCAAAAAGCTTTTGGGTGCGCCCTCCTTTTCGGCGCGGCGCAGTTCGTACAGGGTATCGCAATGCAGATCCCAAACCTTCATGATGGATGCACTCCTTTATGCTTCTTCTCCCAGCAGCTGCAGCAGCTGTTCGGGGTTCATGGACAAAATCGCGCCGTCTGCCCCACCGGTAACGGTGTCGGCCAGCGACTGCTTGGCCTGTTGCAGCTCCACGATCTTTTCCTCAATAGTGTCCTGCGCGATCAGCCGGTACACCTGTACCGGGTTGCGCTGGCCGATGCGGTAGGCGCGGTCGGTGGCCTGATTCTGCGCGGCAAGGTTCCACCACGGGTCGTAGTGGATGACGATATCAGCGGCGGTCAGGTTCAGGCCCGTACCGCCCGCCCGCAGCGAGATGAGAAAGACATCCGCCTCGCCCTGATTGAACCGGCGCACCTGCTCGGCACGCACAGGCTTCGGGGTAGAGCCCTGCAGGGTAAAGTGGCTCACCCCGGCTTCGTCCAGCCGCTTTGCCAGCAGTTCCAGCATGGAGGTGAACTGGCTGAACAGCAGAATGCGGTGCCCGCCCGCCACTGCCTCGGTGACAAGTTCCAGACAGGCGTCCAGCTTGGCGCTGCTGCCGGTCCAGTTGTCCGCCACAAGACGCGGGTCGCAGCAGATCTCCCGCAGCCGCATCAGCACGGCAAACACGGTCATCTTGTCCTCCGGCTTTGCCGCCCGCAGCTTTTCGCGGGCGTCCACCACCGCTGCCAGATACAGCTTGCGCTGCTCGGTCTCCAGTTCAACGCGGCGCACATTCTCGGTTTTGGGCGGCAGTTCCCGCAGCACCTCGGACTTCATGCGCCGCAGGATGAACGGCCCGGTGAACTGGTTCAGCCGCCGCACGGCGTTGGCATCTTCGTCCTGCACGATGGGCTTTTCAAACCGGGCACAGAAGGTCTTGTAGGGGGGCAGATACCCGGGCATCAAAAAGGAGAAGATGCTCCACAGCTCGCCCAAGCGGTTCTCCACCGGGGTGCCGGTCAGAGCAAAGCGCACCCGGCTGTTCACCCGGCACACCGCCTTGTATTTCTGGGTGGTGTGGTTCTTGATGGCCTGCGCTTCGTCCAGAATGCAGGCGTAAAAGCTTTGCCCGGCATACAGTTTTTCGTCCCGGCGCAGCAGGTCGTAGCTGGTAATGACGATGTCCGCCTGCGCCCACCCATCGACCAGTGCGGCACGGTGGGCGGCATCGCCGTCCATGGCAACGCTTTGCAGCTGCGGGGTGAACTTCTGACATTCTTCCTGCCAGTTCAGCACCAGCGACGCCGGGCAGACGATGAGGCTGGGCAGCTGCTGCCCGCCCTCCTTCATCGCCAGCAGGTAGCTGAGCACCTGCACGGTCTTGCCCAGACCCATATCATCCGCCAGAATGCCGCCCATGCCGTAGCCGTCCAGTGTGCGCAGCCAGCGGTAGCCGTCCCGCTGGTATTTGCGCAGGGTCTTTTGCAGGGAGAGCGGCGGGGTATATTCGCTGTCCCGCACGGCGTGGAAGCTGCGGCTGATGCGCCGGAAAGCATCGTCCCGGTCGAACCGCAGACCGTTCTGCCCCGAAAGCGCCCAGTCCAGCGTGGGCGCGCGGTAGAGCGGCAGGGCGGCGTGGCCGTCCTTCAGCTTTGCGCCGGAAAGTTCCAGTGTGTCGTTCAGCTCGTCCAGCCCTTCCAGACTGTCGTCCAGCCGCAGCAGACTGCCGTCCCGCAGGCGGTGGTAGCGCTTTTTCTGGTGCAGGGACTGCAAAAGCTCCCGCAGCTCCTCCACCGGGAACGCGCCGGTGTCCACTTCCAAGTCCAGCACGCTGCCGTGCACCGACACCCCTACCGAAATTTTAGGCGGGGCGGCTTGTAGGTTGAGGAAGGCATCGGTCTGATACACCTCGCCCATGGCCAGCAGGGCGGGAATGCCCTCTTCCAGCAGCTGGAAAAGCGCTTCCTCCCCGGAAATGCTGTAATGCCCGGGCTTGCCGGTCTCGGGTTCCAGATAGGTTTCCAGCAGCCGCTTTGCCCGGTTCTCGGTGCGGGCATCCCGCAAAAGGTCGGGCGGCACCGGCTCGCCGGGGGCTACCCTGTCCTCGCCGTACAGAAAGACCGGGTAAGCCGTAACGGTAAGCCCCCGGTCGGCGTCCAGATAAAACTGCACCACCGGTTCCAGCGGAATCTGGTTCAGCAGCAGCCGGTCGGGGTCCACGATGTTGACCCGGTTGCCCAGCTCCGGCAGCACATAGCTGCAAAAGGCGGCGGCATCCGCGCTGGTAAAGAACAAACTGCGCCCGCCAAAGGTCTCCAGCACCGGCAGCACCCGGCGGCATTCCTCCCGCTGCATCCGCCAGAGGGTGGTTTCGCCCAGCAGATAAGCATAGTCCAGCCCCTGCACCCCGCTGAGCGCCGGGGTACAGCTCAGCTGCACGCCGCCCTTGCGGCGCTCCACCTTCAGGCTGATGACCGGCAGACCCTCTTTAAGGGTATAGCCGCCCACAACGCCCTCGGCGGCGTAAAGCTCCACAAGGGCATCCAGCCCCTCGCCGGTCAGCGGCAGACCGCCCGCCGGGCCTTTCTCCCAGCCGGAGCGCACCGTACCCTCGGCTTCAAATGCCTGCCGGGCGCTCACCTGACGGCGCAGCAGCCGCAGCAATTGCTGCGCATCCGGGGCAAAGGCGTCCCACCGGTGCACAAACGCCAGCGACTTGCCGTAGCTGACGCTTTCGCCCTGCTCGACCGCATCCAGAAACTGCGGGATGCTTTTTACCAGATACTGCCGCCCGCCGATGCCGTCCGAGACCCGCAGCCGCAGCCAGATACGGCCATTGTGCGGCGTAAGCTCCGGCTCCAGCAGAGCAAAGCCGGTGCGCTGGGCAGCGGGCTGGGGCTGCTGCTGCGCATCCTCCCGCTGGTAGCGTTTCAGCAGCAGCTGGGCTTCATAGTCGGTCTCCGGCTCCTCGCCCCGCCACTTGCGGCCGAACAGCATATCCAGCCCGGCGCTGTAGCTGTCCTTGCGGGGTTCGGCGCTCAAGCCTGCAACACCCCGCTGCACCCCGGGGATGCTCTCCGGCTTTTTTGCCGGGGCATCCGGGGCAGGCGGGTTCTTTTCTGCGTCCTGCAGCAGCAGCGCGCCGATATGCTTACAGTAGGTGCCGTCGCCGTTCTGGTTATAGGGGCAGTCGCAGGAGGCGCTGACAAAGCTGCCGTTTTCCCGCAGCCAGACCTGCGTATAATAGCAGTCCGGCCCGCTGCCCTGCACCAGCGCTGTCAGGTGCCGCACCCCGTCCTCGTTGGTGGTGCAGCTGCTTTGCAGGATGCGCTTGCGGTACTTCTGTGCCCGCTCAAAGATGCTTTTACCCAGCAATGCGCGGATCTCCTGTGTGTCCATGTGCTCTCCCTCCCCTGTGCTGTCGCGGTTCCGGTCTATTCTATAAGAATACCGCGTTCCACCCCGGGATGCAAGGGCAGAAGAGTAAAAAACGTATAGAAAAAGCACCCGCAAACGCCTTCGGGTGCCAATGCACAGACGGGAAGGGTTGCAGATGCTTTCTTTATTTTAGGAAATTCCGCGCTTGCGGGTCTTGAGGTGGTACATCTCCTGATCCGCCTTGTCGATCAGGTCGTGCACGGTGGCAATGTCCGGCTCAAGGCGGGCGCAGCCGATGCTGATCTCGATCTGATAGGGCTTGCCGGAGGCGGCGTTGGCGGCATCCAGCTCCCGCTGGATGGAAGCGATCAGGGTGCGCACCTCCACGCTGTTGCAGCCGCAGGCGATGCAGAATTCATCGCCGCCGTAGCGCGCCAGCACGCCGTTATAGTTGGCGCACACCTTTTTCAAAATGCCCGCCAGCAGCACCAGCGCGGCGTCCCCCTCCAAGTGGCCGTACTCATCGTTGATGTGCTTGAAGTGGTCCATGTCCATCATGAGGAAGTGCAGCGAGCGGTTGGGGTGGCGGCGGTAATAGGGCAGTTCGCTTTCCAGATAGCGCAGCGCCACGATACGGTTGCTGACGCCGGTCAGGGTGTCCACCGTGAACTTGGTCTGCAGCACCAGCACATACACGCACACCAGCCCCAGCGTAATGCCGCAGCACAGCAGCCCGCGCCCGGGCAGCCAGCCTTGCAGCAAAAAGCCTGCCGCCGGCGCAAGCGCGAGCAGCAACAGGGTTTTCAGTTCCTCTTTGGGTGTTTCCTGCTTCCAGTGGCTCAGCGTCCAGCTGCAGCGGAGAAAGGCTGCTGCCAGATAGGCAAGCCCCACCAGCTTCGCCCCCCAGAACAGGGTGCTGCCCCGCAGCCCCTCTGCGTCCAGATAGCAAAAGCCGTTTTCGTCCCGCGCCGTCAGCAGCACCAGCAAAAGCAGTGTCACCGGTGCGGCGCTGAGTGCCAGCCTGCGGCCGTCCTCCATCCATGTACGCCCCAGCTCTGCCTCCACATACAAAAACACCAGCAAGCAGCAACACGCCGCCAGCAGATAAAACAAAATACTGCCCCCGGCGTTCAGCCGGTAGGTCAGGGGGATGCCCAGCTCCTCCCACGCGCCCAGCTGCGCCAGCGCACTGCCATAATCTACGATCGTCAGCGCCCCGGCAAACCACAGCAGCGCCGTAAACTGCCGCCCGGGCAGACTTTTATCCCGCATTTTCTGCTGCGCCCGCAGCAAAACCGCCAGTGTGACCAGACAGAGCCCACTGACCTGAGTATGCGCAATCGCATCCATGCCGCAACGCTCTCCTTTACCCTAGGGCGGCTTTGCGCCGTCCGACCCTTTTCCGCTCTTCCAACGTTCCTTTTTCGCACAAACCCATTGTACCAAATCCATAACAAATATGCAACACAAACCGAAAAATTCGTACAAAAAAAGACACCGGAACGTCTTTCGGCGTTCCGGTGTCTCTTGAAAAATTACTTTGCCTGCGGATGGGTGGCGTCGTTGCGCAGGGCGCTTTCGCGGATCTTTTCCAGCGTCTGCTCGCTGAGGATATGCTCTGCCTTGCAGGCGTCCTCGGCGGCGGTCTGCTCGTCCACGCCCAGCTGCACAAAGAAGTGGGTCAGCAGCTGGTGGCGGCTGTAAATGCGCTGAGCGATCTCCTGCCCGGGCTCCAGCAGGGTCAGGTTGCCTTCGCCGTCCACCGCGATATAGCCGTTCTCCCGCAGCTTTTTCATGGCGATGCTCACGCTGGCTTTGGTAAAGCCCAGCTCATTGACAACGTCAATGGAGCGCACTTTGCCCATACGCTGGCTCAGCATCAGGATCGTTTCAAGATAATCTTCTGCGGACTGGTGGATCTGCATGGTTTGTCCGGCCTCCTGCCTTATTCCCTCTGGGGGATTTTTCCGACAGGGTATGTGTACCCTCTGTCGTATGTTAAAGGATATCACATTTTTGCGGTTGATGCAAGCAATTCGCAGCAAGTTTGGTTAAACTAACCATATTTCTCTGCACAGAACTGCTGTTTTGTCGGTTTTGCACCGCTCCTGTTTTGTGCAAAGGGTGCAATTTACCGCGCAGCCAGATAGGCGGCTGGGCCTTCCTCGTACAGATCGCCGCCGTGGGCGTCCAGCACAACGGTCAGAGGCATATCCTGCACGGTCAGGCGGCGCACCGCTTCACAGCCCAAGTCCGGCCATGCGATCACTTCCAGCGTCTGCACGCTTTTTGCCATCAGCGCACCGGCACCGCCCAGCGCAGCCAGATACACCGCACCGTTGCGCACCACAGCTGCCTTGACGGCGGCATCCCGCTTGCCCTTGCCGATCATGATCTTGTTGCCAAGGTCCAGCAGCCGGGGGCTCATGGCATCCATGCGTCCGCTGGTGGTAGGCCCTGCCGAGCCGATGACCTCGCCCGGGCGCTCCGGGGTGGGGCCTACATAATAGATAGCGCTGCCTTCCAGCGCAAAGGGCAAAGTCTCGCCCTTGTCCAGCGCTTCCATCATCCGCTTGTGTGCCTGATCCCGGGCGGTGTACACCACACCGGAAAGCAGCACGGTATCCCCCGCTTTCAGCGGGGCCAGATCCTGCGCGGTGCAGGGGGTGGTAATTTTATATTCCACAGCAATACTCCTTTGGCATCCTCGCCCTCTCCGTCATCGCTCACGCGATGCCACCTCCCCCAAAGTGGGAGGCCTTGGCAGTCCACACAAACTTTACCTCTTTGCCAAGGGCTCTCCCTTTGGGAGAGCTGGACGCGAAGCGGCCTGAGAGGGCGGAGTCTCTTACAGCTCCGCGCTGGCGCGGCGGGTCACATGACAGGAAACGTTCACAGCCACTGGCAGACCCGCCACATGGGTGGGCATCTGTTCAATGGCAAGGCCAAGGCAGGTGGTCTTGCCGCCAAAGCCCTGCGGGCCAATGCCCAGTGCATTGATGGCGGCAAGCAGCTCCTGCTCCAGCTGCGCATAGTAGGGGTCGGGGTTGGGGATGTCCAGCGGGCGCAGCAGCGCCTTTTTGGCAAGATACGCCACCTTGTCAAAGCTGCCGCCCACGCCGATGCCCAGCACGATGGGCGGGCAGGGGTTGGAGCCGGCCTGCTTTACAGTATCCACCACGAACCTTTTAAAGCCCTCCACGCCGTCGGCGGGCTTGAGCATCTGGATGCGGCTCATGTTTTCGCTGCCAAAGCCCTTGGGTGCTACCGTGATGCGGCAGCCCTCGCCGTCCACCAGATGCACCGTGATGGCCGCCGGGGTGTTATCGCCGGTGTTGCCCCGGCGCAGCGGGTCGGCCACGATGCTCTTGCGCAGGTAGCCGTCCGTATAGCCCCGGCGCACGCCCTCGTGGATGGCGGCTTCAAAGCTGCCGTCAATGTGCACATCCGTGCCCAGCTCCACGAACACGCAGGCCATGCCGGTGTCCTGACAGATGGGCAGGTCTTTTTCCTTTGCGGCGCTAAGGTTCGACCACAGCAGGTCTAATGTGTTCTTTGCCAGCGGCCACGGCTCTTCCTCCCGGGCTTTTTCCAGCGCGGCCTGCACGTCCTGCGGCAGCTGGGTGTTGGCCTTGATGCAGAGCCGCGCCACCGTATCCGTAATGCTCTGTGCGGAGATCGTTCTCATGCCTGTGTCCTCCGCTTACAGCCGTGCCACGCCGGTCTTGCGGGCAGCTTTTGCCACGGCATTTGCCACAGCTTCGGCCACGCGGGGGTCGAACGCGCCGGGGATGATGTTCTCCTCGCTGCGGTCGGCATCGGTGATAAGGTCTGCAATGGCGTAGGCAGCGGCCAGCTTCATCTCATTGTTGATATCCCGGGCGCGGACGCTGAGCGCGCCCTTGAACAGGCCGGGGAAGCACAGCACATTGTTGACCTGATTGGGGAAGTCGCTGCGGCCGGTAGCCATCACCCGCACGCCGCCCGCCTTGGCTTCATCCGGCATGATCTCCGGGGTGGGGTTTGCCATGGCAAAGACGATGGCGTCCTTGTTCATGGTCTTGCACAGTTCGGTGGTCAGGATGCCGGGGCGGGACACGCCGATGAACACGTCTGCACCTTCCAGCGCTTCCTTCAGGCCGCCCTTGATCTGGCGGGGGTTGGTCACCTCGCCCAGCCAGTTCTTGTGTGCTTCGGCGCTGTTGCAGCCCTTGTACAGGGTGCCGAACTGATCCACCGCCACGATGTCCTTTGCACCGGCGGTCATGAGCATCTTGATGATAGCGGTACCGGCAGCGCCGGGGCCGTTCAGGACGATGTGCACGTCCTCCATCTTCTTATTCACCACCCGCAGGGCGTTGATGAGAGCAGCGGTGACCACGATGGCGGTGCCGTGCTGGTCGTCGTGGAACACGGGGATGTCCAGCTCCCGCTCCAGGGTCTCCTCGATCTCGAAGCACTCCGGGCTCTTGATATCCTCCAGATTGATGCCGCCAAAGGTGGGCGCAATAGCCTTGCAGGCGGCGATCACGCTGGCAGCGTCGTGGGCGTCGATGCAGATGGGGAAGGCGTCCACGCCGCCGAACTCCTTGAACAGCACAGCCTTGCCCTCCATGACCGGCAGACCGGCTTCCGGGCCGATATCGCCCAGACCCAGCACGGCAGTGCCGTTGGAGACAACGGCCACCATGTTGCCCTTGAAGGTGTACTTATACACATCGTCGGGGTTTTCCTTGATCTTGCGGCAGGGCTCGGCCACACCGGGGGTGTAGGCGGTGGACAGGTCGTCGCGGGTGGCGACTTCCACCTTGCTCACGATGCCCACCTTTCCCTTGTGGGTCTCGTGCATTTCCAGAGCTGCTTTATTGTAATCCATTTAACTTTCCTCCGTTACGGTTTGCATCCTCGCCCTCTCCGTCTGCTCACTGCGTTCGCATCCACCTCCCCCAAAGTGGGAGGCCTTGGCAGTCCACGCAAACTTTCTGGTTTTGCCAAGGGCTCTCCCTTTGAGGAAAGACTTCCCCCGCTCCGGGGGAAGATGTCGCGCAGCGACAAAAGGGGGGATCTGTCACCGCAGGTGACTGAGAGGGCGCACTCATACAGTTTTATTGTATCAGAACCGCCGGGGTATTTCCACCGGTTTTGCGGCATTTCCCGCCCCAAAGCGGGCAAAAGTGATACCTGTGCCGGGCGGCATTTGTGGAATTTTAGCAAAAATCTTTTCTTTTCGCATTTTTCCGTTATAATAGGATGGTATGATATTTGCATTCTCCGTGAAAACGGTCTGCTATTTTTAGGAGGTATCTCTTTTGAAACGCATTACCAAGATCCTGTTGTGTGTGCTGTGCGCGGTGGCTGCTGTGCTGTGCGTAGCTGCGGCCTGCTTTATGCTGCTCAAAAAGCAGGGCAGCACCACGGCATCCTCTGCCGCATCCGGCGCAAGCGTGTCCATCTACGGCAAGGTGTCGGATTTCGACTACGCCAGCTTCGATTATTCTGAGGGGCTGGACGATAACGGCCACTGGACCGGCATCCGCGCACTGGACTATGTGACGCTGCCGGAGGATGTATCCGCGCTGCCGCTCTCCAAAGCCGATATCGAGCCTACCGAGACAGAGATCCAGACCCAGATCGACACTTTGCTGAACCAGTACGCCACCACCCAGAACATCACCGGCCGGGCAGCCCAGAGCGGCGACACTGTGAACATCGACTATTCCGGCGCGGTGGATGGCGTAGCCTTTACCGGCGGCACCGCCACCGGCTATGACCTGACGCTGGGCAGCCACACCTTCATTGACGGCTTCGAGGATCAGATCATCGGCCACAATATCGGTGACACCTTTGACGTGACCGTCACCTTCCCGGAGGGCTACGGCGACTCCACCGACGCCGAGGGCAACACCATCACCCTCAGCGGCAAGGAAGCCGTGTTCAGCGTGACCCTGAACGCCATCACCCAGAGCGTTGTGCCCACCCTGACCGATGAGTGGGTGGAGACCAATTTTGCCGCCAGCGACGATCTGCACACCGCAGACGCCCTGCGCCAGTACTTTGACAGCGCCCTGTACGCCAACAATCTGGACAACGCCGTGATGGACTATCTGCTCAATAACGCCACCTTCAAGGAGATCCCCACCCAGATCACCAGCTACTACATCCGTATGTTCCTGAACTATCACTCTCAGCTTGCTACCCAGTACGGCATGGAGCTGGACGCCTACGCACAGGCCAAGGGCTACGCCGATGCCAACGCGATGCTGGCAGATTCCGATGCCTACTTTGAGCATCTGGCCAAGCAGGATCTGGTCTTTCAGGCCATTGCGGAGCAGCTGGACATCACCCCCACACAGGAGCAGATCGACAGCGCCAACAGCTCCTACACCGACACCTACGGCGCACAGCGCAGTATGCTGAACGCCTTGCAGCTGGCTGTGCTGGACAAGGTGGAGGAAAGCGCGGTGCTTTCCTGACAGCCGTCAAAACACGATTTAAAATGGCTTCCGCTACGCTCTAGCCATGTTCAGCGGAAAAATTATTTTTAATAGAGCAATGCCGGAGCGTCTGCGGACGCTCCGGCATTGCATTTTCACGGGAGGGGTCGTGGAGGAAAACGGCAGCTGCCGCGCCGCTTTCTGTGAAAGCGCGGCGCTGCGAGAAAGTTTCTGGCAGGCTTTCAGCGGGCTGAACTCCCTCAGTCAAAGCCTGACGGCTTTGACAGCTCCCTCCGGGAGGGAGCCTTTGGCATGGCGAGAAAGTTTCCGACTAAAGCACAAAGCTTGCGGGTGGGAACGCTCCCCTCGGGGGAGCTGTCGCGCAGCGACTGAGGGGCTGCAAATCGGCGGAGCCGGAAAAAACGGTTAAAAGATCTTCACGCCGAACAGGCGTGAATCTTCAGTTTTTTCCGGTGTAGCCCTCCCCTTTGGGGTTAAAAGGGGCGAGCAGCCCCTTTTTCGTGGCTCCAGCGCGTCGAAATCGCTGGCACTTTTCTGGTTCTCTTTTGGTGTCAAAAGAGAACATCCCCGGCTACCACCTGCTACCCCTGCGGAGCGCATTCCAAATCGTCCAACACAACCAAAAAGGCCGCTGCACGGTGAGGTGCAGCGGCCTTTGTTTTCCACATTTTTATTTTGCAGTGTTGATAAAGCTGCGGTTATCCCACAGGTACTTGATGCCGGAGATGGCGGTCACAGCAGCCACCAGCCAGCACAGGGCGATGGAGATCACCACCACGATGGAAACGCTTTCCACCGTGCCGCGGTAGCTCAGGGCAGTGCCGAAGAAGTAGAAGATGATGCTCAGCATCTGCAAAACGGTCTTTACCTTGCCCCACATATTGGCGGCGATGACCTTGCCGTCCTTGGCGCCGGCGGCCACCATGCGCAGACCGGACACCGCAAACTCGCGGGCCAGAATGATGCACAGCACCACCGGGCTGCACACACCATCCCGCAACATATAGATGAAGGCCACGGTGGTCAGCAGCTTGTCAGCCAGCGGGTCGGCAAACTTGCCGAAATCGGTGACCATGTGCCACTTGCGTGCCAGATGGCCGTCCAGAAAGTCGGTAAAGCTGGCAGCGGCAAACACGATGCCTGCCAGCAGGTAGAAGGTGGGGTTGAAAGTGCCGTCTACGATGCCGTCCAGACCGGTCAGGGACACAAAAATCATGAACACCGGCACCAGAATGATGCGGGTCAGGGTAAGTTTATTGGGCAGATTCATAGATTTTATCCTCCAATTCGTTATTTTACGACCGTACCATACAGATCGTAAAGGTCGCTGTCCTCTACCAGCACATCATAGAACTGGCCGGGGTACAGCGGTTCCTCGCTGGAAACGCAGACGCAGCCGTCCACCTCCGGCGCATCGCCGGTGGTGCGGCAGAGGTACAGGCCGTTTTCCTCGTCGATGCCGTCACACAGAACGTGCACGGTCTGACCTACCTTTTCAGCCTGCTTCTGCGCCATGATGCCGGTCTGGATCTGCATTACCAGCTCGGCACGCTTGTCCTTGACCTCCTGCTCGATCTGGCCGTCCATCCGTGCCGCCACGGTGTTTTCCTCGGCAGAGTAGGCAAAGCAGCCCAGACGGTCGAACTGCACCTCCTTGACGAAGTTGCACAGATCCTCGAACTGCTCCTCGGTCTCGCCGGGGAAGCCTGCGATCAGGGTGGTGCGCAGGGTGATGCCGGGGATCTCACGGCGCAGCTTGCCGATGACCTCCAGCAGCTCCGCGCGGTTGGAGCGGCGGTTCATGTTCTTGAGGATGGTATCGTTGCAGTGCTGGATGGGCAGGTCGAGGTAAGGCACCACCTTCTCGTTGCGCTTCATGGCGGCAATAAATTCATCGGTGATGCGCTCCGGGTAGGCGTACATGATGCGGATCCATTCCAGCCCCGGCACCTTGTTCAGCTTATCCAGAAGCTCACAGATGCTGCCGGGCTTGCCCCAGTCCTCGCCGTAGGCGGTGGGGTCCTGCGCCACAACAATAAGCTCCTTCACGCCCTCACCCGCCAGCCAGCGGGCTTCGGCTACGCAGTCGGCCATATCGCGGCTGTGCAGCGGGCCGCGGATGCCCGGGATAGCGCAGTAATGGCAGCGGTTGTTGCAGCCCTCGGCGATCTTTAAGTACGCATAGTGGGCGGGCGTGCCGATGACGCGCTTGCCGCCCAGCGGGAAGTCCTTTTTGGCGCCGTAGCTTTCCAGATGATCCTCGCCGTGGAACAGCCGCTCCACGATGGTGTCAATGGCCTTGTTGGAGGCGCAGCCCACAACAGCGTCCACCTCGGGGATTTCTTCCTCGATCTGGCTTCGGTAGCGCTCGGCCAAGCACCCGGTAACGATGACCTTCAGGTTCGGGTTCTGCTGCTTGTAGGCGCAGGCTTCCAGAATGTTTTCAATGGCTTCGGTCTTGGCGCTCTCGATAAAGCCGCAGGTGTTCACAAGGATGACATCGGCTTCAGCCAGATCGGCCACGGTCTCGTGCCCGGCAGACAGCAGGATGTGCACCATCACATCCAGATCCACCTGATTTTTCGGGCAGCCAAGGGAAATACACGCAATTTTCATAAGGGATGATACTCTCTTTCTCTTTTGAGGGATGCTTTTGATTTTGACGATTTAAGGATTTAAAATGCGCTCCGCGTTCGCTTTGCGCATAGTCAGCGGAAAAATCATTTATAATTTCGCGTTTGGAGTGACCGCGTTTGCGGAGCGCAGCGCAGCAATGAAAGCCCCAGTGGGGCTTTTAAGCGGCAGAGCAGTCTGCGTTAGCAGATGGAGGGGCTTTGCCCCGACAAGCTTTGCGGAGCGCTCCAAACGCTATTTTCACAGGAGGGGTTTAGAACGAACTCCCTCAGTCAAAACCTGTCGGTTTTGACAGCTCCCTCGGAGAGGGAGCCTTTGGCATGGAGGGAAAGTCTTAGGCTAACCCGCAAAGTTTTCGGGCGTACCCGCTCCCCCGGGGGGAGCTGTCGCGCAGCGACTGAGGGGCTTTAAATCGGCGGAGCCGGAAAAAACGGTTAAAAGATCTTCACGCCGAACAGGCGTGAATCTTCAGTTTTTTCCGGTGTAGCCCACTTCTTTAGGATCGTCAAGGGCGTGCAGCCCTTGACC
>SKEE01001110.1_pt1 | contig 24457 bp, 25 predicted proteins | sample 4826661 | NCBI WGS metagenome assembly SKEE01 (sample SAMN11008817, study PRJNA524170) | human gut metagenome | biome: Human fecal sample; material: Feces; isolation source: fecal sample from pouch patient p20 | host: Homo sapiens | place: Israel: Tel-Aviv | collected 2016-11-14
GTACTACGTTAATGGTTTGTACTGAGAAAATGTCCTCAAATACTTTGGTAGCTGTTTCCCGGCGCGCAAAAGTAAAATCCAAAGAGACTTGAGGAGAAGTGCCTTTTGAGGAATACAAATGAAGTTAGGAAAGATATTTGTCTTGACTGGAGCCTTTTTAGTAATGACTAATAGCGCAAACGCAAAATTGCCCGGCTATACGGAGGGCGCAGAAATAATGCGGCCGAAAATCGAGAACGGCCAAATAGACTCTATGTCCGGCATTATTTATTCGCAAATCAAGGGGCTGAGAAGCAACAGAGCTCTTCGTATGACGGTGATGATTCCTCGAGACGGCAAAGCAAAACCCGCAATTATTTATTTCCCCGGCGGGGGATTCACTTCCGCAGACCATGAAAAATTCACCGAAATGCGAACAGCTTTAGCTAAGGCTGGATTTGTGGTTGCAGCCGCTGAATACCGAACAGTTCCGACAAAATATCCGGCATTAGTTAATGACGCAAAAGCTGCTGTGCGATTTCTTCGTGAACACGCAAAAGAATATGGTATTGATCCTGCAAAGATCGGCGTTCTCGGTGACTCTGCCGGCGGGTACCTTGCTCAAATGTCGGGGGCTACTAATGGTGAAAAACAGTTTGATAAAGGTGATTTCCTGAACCAGTCTTCGGACGTTCAGGCTGTCGTGTCTCTTTACGGGTTGTCAGACCTTCGCAATATCGGCGAAGGATTCCCAGAAGAAATTCGAGTTGTGCATGATTCGCCCGCTGTGACTGAAGCTTTGTTAGTGAACGGCCCGGCGTTCAATACTTTCCCCGGCGAAAGCATTACGAAAGATCCGAAGAAAATGCTTGATGCCAGCCCTCTCGGACACGTCAGCGGTAATGAACCTCCTTTCCTTCTTCTGCACGGAAGCGCTGATCCATTGGTCAGTCCTGAACAAAGCGCCAGCATGTACCAAGCTTTGAAGGCGAAGAATCAAGATGTGAAATATATCTTGGTAGAAGGTGCAAAACACGGAGATCTCCCCTGGTATCAGCCGAACATCATCAATACTGTTGTGAATTTCTTTAAAGAGAAACTTGGAGATCCGGCTAAACTTGCCGAAAGCAAACAAGTGAAAGGCGGAAGTCTTTAATTCTCACTAGAGCCTAAACAGGTGCGCCGAGCGCACCTGAAAGCATCTTCGGAATTAAGGAACTACGAATTTGAAATTGTGGCACTGAGCACAATAGTTTTCTGACTTCTCATGCTGCAAGTGGCACAAGATGCAGTCACCGTTATGAGGAGCAGCATGAGGATTTGCACCTGGAAGATTCCGCGTCTTTTCCGCTAGTACTGCCTTCTGATGACATTGTGTACATGTTTCTTCTGTGGGGTATTGAGGATTTTTCATGTCAGTACCATGGCAGGTTTGGCACTGAACGCCTTTTGCTTGGTGCATATCTGCTCCCAGCTTACCCGCGCTGAAGGAGGGTAGCGACAAACAAAGACAAGAAAGTAAGAACAGTACTTTTAAAAGATTCTGATTGCTCATTTTTTCTTTGGCTGAGGAATTTTGAAGTTTCAATCAGCGGCAGCAGGCGCCGCTGATTGGAAAAGTACGGCTAGCTCCAGTTTTGTTCTTGAGCAGCTTTTCTTCCTGCAATTCGTCCGTTGGCTAAGCAGTCAAGAACGGCACAAGAGCCGAGTCGCACGGCGCCGTGTACACCCCCGGTTGATTCTCCGGCGGCATAAAGGCCCGGGATGGGTTTGTCGCTGGACACATCAATGACCTGGCCTTTGCTATTGGTTTCCAAGCCGCCCATGCAGTGGTGAACCTTTGGCGATTGAGCAATACCACGGTCCTGTTCCGATGGCCTGGGCTCCTTTGTAGATTTTTCTGCCCATTTCGTCCGGAGTACCTTCGGCCTGGTGCTTGTTGTAGTCGGCAATAGTGGCCTGCAAGGCATCCATCGGTACGTTATATTGTTTTGCCAAATCTTCTAATGTCGCGAATTTGTGGACAACTTTTCTTTCGAGCTGCTTGTCCAAAATTCCGGGACGGCTCTTCTGAATCGTCAGATCAACGGCGGTTTGGTCTGCTAATGCGATGCAGGTATGACCTTTATTATTATTGGTAATAACAGCGTCGGCACGAATCTTTCGGTTGGCTAATTCATTGACAAATCTCTTGCCTGTTGCACAATCGATCCAAATTCCTTGTGTTGCTGCTGCGCCCTGGGCGAAATACAAGGCGACGCCCATGCCTTTTTCTTCAGGAGAATTCCAAGGGCCGCATTGAATCCAGTCGGCCTGAATCAAATTACCGCCGATTCTGGAGGCTTCTCTCCAAAGTTCTGACGTAGCGCCCGGCTGGTTCGTTGTGTCGAATTTGTCCGTCAATTTCGGATCATGTTTCATGCGGTAGTTCACATCCGCTCCGAATCCTCCATGGCAAAGGATTACGGCTTTTTTGGCCTTGATGAACTTAACTTTGCCGGACTGCGCGTTCGGGAATCTGTAGCCTTCTCTTACCTGCAGGCCTTTAACTCTTCCGTCCTCATCACGAATGATTCTTTCTACGTAGACTCTTAGTCTGACGGGTATGCCTAACTTCTTGGCGTATGCAAGTTGTTTATGGACAATTTCGGATCCGGACCCGTTGATGGTGTGCATCTGCAATTTCTTTTAAAACAACAAATTAAAAGAAAAATAAATCTACGGTGCCTTGAATGTACCTATAAATCCTAAGGATTTTTTTGTTCTTGATATTGAAGCCGTTACTCTAATAAAATTGATCAAAATCTCTAAAATCCATTTATTTCTAAATATCGATTGTTTTAAACATAAACAAAATCAAAAATAAATACGATTTTTAAAGATCTCACAAAATATTATTTCGATTTGTATCTTTGAATCTTAACTCATCACAGTATCTATCAATATCGGCAGCTTTCCAATATCTTTTGCCTAAATCAAAAGGCTTTGGAAAAGCAGGATTTTTAAGCTGCTGTTTCAAAGAAAATGTCGAGATGTTTAAATAAGCCGCCATATTGGAGGCATCCAAAACGCAAGCTTCTTTGGTTTTTCCGTCTGTGATGATTCTTTGAGCATTACAAAGTGCAAGGATCTCAGAAAGTTTCCATCTTTTGCTTTTACCAAAAACGACAGCTTTAGGAAAATCAGGTTTTCGGCTGGCGGCTTTGAAAATATTCGCACCAATATCCAGAATCAACTCAGCATTCTTCTGAGAAATCCAACCGGGTAGACATCTGTTGGAAAGTTTCGTTTGAAGTGATTGGTTGTTGCTCATGGTATCGAAATCAAATCGTTTCTCTTAAGAAAATTTTAATATATATCCAAGTTTTCAATAATCGAAAAACAAGATTTAAAGAGAGACCGAAGCATTAACTCTCAGGGTTAATCACATTTTCGACTGCACTAAACAGTCCGATTATCCCCTGGGAGGCTGCCAAGGAAACCAGGTCTGATCCACCTAATGCGTCACACAACATTGGAAAAACCCCAATGCGTCACACTTCTCCTTCAAAAAACAAATGCGTCACACTTTGAAGCGTGTGTGTTATAAATATATATAATTAAATTGATTGTTTTAAACAACTCCATAATATGAATAAAGAATATGTCTCAATGGGAAAGGTTCTCTTGGCAGGGAACTCGAAAGACAGAAAAATCGCTATGGAGGGCATTACTCCGGGAGCGATAAAAAATCACGAATTGAACTCCTTGGAAGCGGCAAACGACTTCTTAAACCGTTACTTGGTTTCGCTGGTGACCGAAGCTCAATATCACATCACTTCATGTCAGACCGCTTTGGCCGGATTGAACGACGAACAAACGGAGTTCAGAAAAAAGTGCATGATTTATCCGCGTCTTCAAATCTACAAATCGGCGGGCAGGGCCTTCCGAATTGAATGGGCAAAGTTCATTCTCTACAAAAAGAAGGGCGCTCAGGGAATCGGGAAGACTACGGTCAGAATTCCTGCCGAAAAGATTCGCTATCCCATATCCAAATTCAACGAAGCCCCGACCTGGGCGCTGAAGATCATTCTTGAGTACGAAAATAAATTCGTAGTCATTCGTCAGAAATACCAAATTTACAAGGATGCCAAACGACAGGTTGAGAGCCTGATAAGACTTTATAACGTTGACTTGGAAAGCAAAAATTACTCAACCGACCCGGTAAATTCCCTGGAATTGTTTCAGCTTAAATCTCCTAATTTGATTGATTGAAACATTAACAAAAACTATACTAAGATGATACAAATGGTTACTTGCATATTCCCTTGGAGAAAAAATGGAAAATGTGCAAACAAAAACCGAGACAAAACCCTCAGCATCCAAAAAGAGAGCAAGAAGGGCGAGTCCGGTCTTTAGGAAAATCGTCTTAGGTAAACCCGTCAGGCTTGAAGAGATTGACACCCAAGGCACACCGGCAAGGATTGCCGAAAAGGACAGATTGCAGAAGCAGGAATTTTCGCTTTCTTTGTCCTCGGCAATAATGACGGAGTTTGTCGCCAGAAATCTGAAGAATTTCTTCGACGACTCAATTTTCATTTACAAGGTCCTCAGAAACGGGACTGAGTTCGCCTTTTCCAATCGTGTCGTTTCGCCAAAAATCAAGAACGACGCGGTTAAGAATTTGAACGAGACCTTGGACAAGGCGCTCGAAGAGATCAAAGAGATCGAAAAGAACACTTATGAGTTCTTGCGGGCGCGCAAAGTCAAACCTCAAAGCCTCGACGATTCTCAGAAATACATCGTCACACTGGAGTACGACAACTTGGCGGACAGAAAACTCCTTGTTGCCATCCAGAAAGCAGACAGCCTTTTATTCCAGCAGGACAGTCTTTACCGGAACGGGGGATTCGGTTTTGACCTTATCAAGGCTGAGGACGAATTGGCCGCTCAGAGGAAACGGATAGTGTCCATCCTTTTGGGCAGTTGCGTTCAGTGTCGGAAGGGCAGAAGAAGCATTCGACAGGCTCAAAAAGACTTCTTTGACGAGCAGGAAAAGAAGAAAGCCGAGAAGAAGCAAAAGGAAAAAGAGCTGGAAGAACGCAAGCAGGCTGAAAAAGAAGCCCGCGAAAACCGCATGAAAGAAGCCAAAGCTCTTGAGGCGGCCAAAGCAGAAGAAACAACAAAAGTTCAAGAAGCCGAAAAAACGGCTCACCAAGAAGAAGTTATCGCACCCGAAAAGGAAACGGGAGAACCTGCCGAGGTTTCGAAAGAAACCCCGCAAGTGCCGGAAGAAGCAGTTACAGAGAAGTAACGGAGACTTCTTCACGGCCCCTTTCTTTCGGGGAGTGAGATGTTTTCACCAGACAAATTCGGAATTACCGCATCGGTTCTGAAGCCGGTGATCTTGGCTTTTGCCCTGACTGCGGTAATTGACTCTTATGCACAGGATGCAGGGAAGAGTCTGCCCGATTTATCCGCTTCGTCTCGTGAAGACACAAGTCAATCCGCTCAAAGCAAAACACCGGGCGAAAAGTCTGCCCCTTATTCCCTTTCCGTCAGGAGAATTGTGACTCAGCCGGGTTTCCCGGAAATTGGGGAAAAAGCAGACGCGGTTTTTGCTTCGGCTTTACAAGTGCAGGGTCAGTCCTTTGATGCTTTGACCGGACTCTGCGCACCCGAATTAAGTCCCGCAACGGCATACCGAATTGCGCTTGAGTTTTCAGGCGGAAAGCCTTGGGCTGTATCGATAAGAGGGGGATCGGTGGTTGCCGCCGACTCGGAAGAGCACGCCCTTGCGCTGATTCGGAAGTTAAAAGAAAAAGGTAAGCCCGTCAGCATCGGTTTTTTCCAGATCCCGGAAGAGTTCATTACTCAGTCGGGAAGCGACTTGGAGTCTGCTCTGGAGCCGTGCCGGAACCTGAAGATGGGAAGTGAGTTCCTCTTTTCCCGCTACAGGGATTACTTGGGCCGACACGGGATGAATTTCCTAGCAGCCAGACAAGCTCTGGAGGATTTGAGAGAGGCAAGCGGGCGGGGGACCCGCTATACGCACTCAATCGAAAAAGGTGTGTCCGATTTCGGCTCTCAGGCGGTAACGGTAAAAGTAAGGGCGGTTGGGGACGAATTTAAGCCCGGACAACAACCAGGTAACGGCTTCTCATCGCAGGGAACGAGAAAACCCGACTCGTTTGTTGTCGTGAGGAAAGAAGTCCCGGCAACCGAACCCGAAGGCAGAGGACCGGATAAATCCGAAACCCTCTCCTTGGCAGCCGAGACCCCGTCTGAAAAACCGAAAGCATCAAACAAAAGCGAAAGGGCAGCGGTATCTGCAATCAAAGATAAAGCAAACGCAGATGCTCAGAAGCGGCTCATAAGCCGCGAAAGCCCTAAGAGACCCAAACCCGAGGTGCTTCAGGCATCTGAAAAAGATTCAATAAAAACAAACAGAAGACTCCGCGAGAAGAAGAACGTTTTCGCAGTCGCGGAGGAACAAGTTCCGACCGAGAGCGAAAACCCAACTCAAACTTCAATGAGGATCTTCTAATGAGACTTAAAGACGTTCGGGATTGGACAAAAGCCTTGGTCCTATCCTTCTTGATTGTAGGCAGTCAGGCAGCCCTTGCCGCCTCGGGAGCTTCGGCAACCGTGGAAAGTTTCTTCAATGAAATTATGACGGTGATGAAGGCGTGCGCCGTGACGGTTGCAACGTGTGCCGGTCTTTGGATCGGCTACAAAGTCCTTTGGGGCGGAAGAACGCTGGAAGAAATGGCTCCGTTTATCGTCGGTTGCCTGCTTCTCGCTTGCGCACCGTGGGCTGCTGAAACTTTATTGCAGTAACGAAAATGCGACACACGCTTTATTTGGGCTTGGCGCGACCGGCAGTGTTGTTCGGAGTGCCGATGGTGCCTCTGTTCCTTATGGGATTTGCCTGCTTCTTTTTAGCTTTGTGGACAGTCCCGTACTTGGGGCTTATCGGAATTCCGCTTTGGTTTTTGATGTATCGGATGAGTAAAAAGGACGATTTCGTCTTTCGTCAGATAGGTCTTTATCTGAAGCTGACACTGCCTGCGTCCGCGAACAAGAAGATCTGGGGCAACTGCATCAGTTTGTCTCCGAGCGCAGAAAGTAAAGCCGTTTCGAGAATTTTAGTTGGCAACAACATCTCAGCTCAGTAACAGGGAATTGAGAAAGGCAAGCCGGGAAGCGGAAGAGGCCAAACCTTCGGAAGCTTTTCGGCAACCTTAACAAACCACTCAAAGTCATTATGTTTAAAGAAAAACAACGTCAGGCTAAAAACGAACACTCCTTGGGCAACTACATTCCTTATGCCTCTTTGGTGGAGGACGATACGGTAATGCTCAGGGACAGAACGCTTTTGGCTTGTTTCTACATTGAGGGCGTTACTTTTGAGACCAAAAGCAACGAAGAAGTCGAACAAGCCTCTTCGGTCATCAACCGCTTCCTCACAGGACTCGAAGACGACCGCCTGAGTATTCAGATCCACCGAATCAGAAGACCGTTCCAAGACCGGCTGGATCCGTCCGACTGCGGGAATTGGTTTGCGGACAAATTCACCCGAGATTACAACCGGTTCACCGACGGTCACGCGATGATGGCTACCGAGCTTTATATCTCGGTGCTCTTGGGAGAAGAAAAGGAGGAGAAAGGATTTTTCGGAAGGATCACCTCTTCGGTTTCTCAGCAAAAAGAGGAAACCCTTCTGAAGGAAAGACTTGCTCAGTTCCGCCATTACTGCGATCAGTTGGCGATGAGCTTTGCCGACTACAACATTGTCAGACTCAGCAGTTATGAGGACAGAGACGAAGACGGAAATAGTATTGTCTGTTCTTCTCAACTCACATTTCTGAATTTCCTCATCACCGGATGCTGGAGCAAAGTTCAAATTCCGGCCGGGCCTCTTTACGAAGGAATCGGGGCAACTCAGGTCTTTATCGGACGCGACATTCTTCAGCTCAGTTCGTTTTTCGGGAGCAGGTATGTTCAGTCGATTGAGTTGAAAGGATTGCCGGCTGCGGCAAGCTCGGGACTTCTGGATTCCTTGCTGTATCCGGGGAAGACGGACAAGAAACCGTACCCGTTTGTTGAGTCGCAGTTCTTCAAGATCATCCTGCGCAAAAGAGCGCTGAAGGCGATCGAGGATCAGATCAGAAAGCTCAGAACCGCCAATGACAAATCGGAAAGCCAGCGGGAAGAGTTGGTTCTGGCACAGGACTACATTCAGTCCGGAGCTTTCTGTCTCGGAGACTACGCTTACTCGATTTTGGTTTACGGCGACACGGAAGAAGATTGCAGAAGCAATGCGCAGGATGTTTGCACCAAACTCTCAGACTCGGGCTTTGCTCCTTACATTTCAAATCTGGGTGCGGCACCGGCTTACCTCAGCACAATGCCGGGGAATTTCCAATGGTCTCCCCGTCCTGTGAAGATTACGAGTCAGAACTTCTCGGATTTTGCGCCGTTCCACAACTTCTTGCCGGGCAAAAGGGACAACAATCCGTGGGGACAGGCGGTTGCCTTGGTAGTTCAGGCTTCATTGCAGCCGTATTACATCAATCTTCACGCCACAAACCGATTCGCCAATTCTTACGGAGAACCTGATGCAGGTTCAACGGTGATATTCGGACAGACGGGCGTGGGCAAAACAGCTCTTTTGAGCTTTTTAGCAACGAATGCCATGAAGTATGCGGACAAGGATCATAAGTTCTCGATGGTGTTTTTCGACATCGATCACGGTGCGGAAATTCTGGTCAACGCATTAGAGGGCAACTACCTGAGTGTTGAAAACGGGAAACCTACGGGCTTTAACCCGTTCCAGCTTGATCCGACACCGGACAATCTGACGTTCCTCAACGAATTTATGCGACTGCTTCTCAGAGGAAACGGGGCGCCCATTTCCGCTCTGGACGAAGCAAAGCTCGAGGAGGCCATCAACTCGGTAATGAGCATGGATAAGCCTCTAAGACGCCTATCCACCCTGATGCAGAACATCACCGAAGGAAACTCGGCAGAGGAGCGCGAAAACTCCATTCCGAGAAGGCTGGCCAAGTGGTACGGAAGAGGTGCCTATGCGTGGGTCTTTGACAACGTTGAAGACAAGATTGACTTGGAGAGCAAGCGGGTAATCGGCATCGACGGGACGGATTTCCTCGACAACTCGATTACTAAAACACCGGTTGCTTTCTACCTTCTGCACCGCGTCAAGCAAATCATCGACGGCCGCAGAGGAATGATCTTCATGGACGAATTCTGGGCTTGGCTAAACGACGAGGCTTTCCGAAAGTTTGCCGAGCAGGAATTAAAGACGATCCGTAAGAAGAACGCGATTATGGTCTTTGCGACGCAAAGTCCTTCGGACGTTCTGAACAATCCGATTGCAAGAACCGTTGTCGAGCAGACTTCGACTCAGATCATGCTGCCCAACGAAAAGGCCGACGAGGAAGAGTATGTGAAGTTTTTCAAGGCCACGCCCGAGGAATACCACATCGTCGTCAAACTTCCGGCTAAGAGCCGATTCTTTCTTGTGAAGCAGTTGAATTCTTCGAGTCTTGTTCGGCTGGATCTGAGCAGCTTTTCAGACGAGATGACGGTGTTCTCTTCGACAACGGTAAACGTTGAGATCATGCACGAAGTGCGTGAAGAGCTGAAGAGAAACGGAGTGGAGGACAAACCCGAGAATTGGCTTCCCGTTTTCTATGAAGCCGTTCGAGCGAACAAACAACAGAAAAAACGGACATTAAGTACGAAACGATAGTCCCCAGGAAAACTTAAGGAAAAAGGATATGGAACAAGGAAACACAGACAGACTTCTCGAAGTGCTTGCGGATCTGGGCTACGGCTCGGTGGAAGAGTTCTTCGATTACTTTCCCTACGACAAGATTTTCAACGAACTTTGGCAGGGCGAGCTGGAAGCAAACTCGCTGACTGAAATTGCTTTTGCCGCGCATATTTCAGCGCAGTACGCAATGCAGTTTGCGCCGACCTTTACCAAGGTTGAAGAATTTATGCGGGGAGACAACGAGATCAACGCCGAGGTTTACAACTTTGCGAATTTCCTCGGGTTTGCCTCGGGCGCTCTTTATGCCGTAACCGACTTGCTTCGGGCCGATATGACAGACGTAAAAGCCGTGGTAGATGAGCAAAGCCCTTATATGCGCTCTCTTTTCTATCAATGCCTGGTCTTCTTAAGCCACCTGAAGGCGGTTTACCAAGATTTGAAGCAAGGGCCGGATCACAAAGCGTGCCTCCAAAGAGCCGCGGAAAACACCGACCGGCTGTTCCCTTATCACTTGTACTCAAAGGAGACGATGTGAGCTACATCAGAAACTTTATGCAAAGACATCAGGCTTTGAATCTTCACGACGAAAATCCGGATTACAGGATGGTGGTCGAATGCGCCTTTGAGGAATACCAAGAAGCTTTTATCAAAGGATACGCGACGCAGGAAGATGTTCAGTTTGTCGCGGTTTTGGCAATCACCATGACGCTGACCGCCAAGCACTTGTTCCTGAAGCTCGGAGACGGAGCGCCTTACTTGGCAGCCGCAGATCTGGGACGAATCTACTCGATTTCTCAAAGCACGGTGGCCGCCACCAACAGAATCCTTCTTCAGAAACTTGAATTGAAACCTCTTGCAGATGCGGAAGGAGAAGTGCTGATCCAGACGGCTGTGGTTTTGGATTTTCTGCGCTCCCTGAACGAATGGGTCATCTCCTACGGTCATGCGCCGGAGACCCGAAACATCATCACGCAAATCATTCCTGTCGCCATCGGGCAATACATTCTTTTGGACTGCATGGAGAAAAACTAGAAAAATTTTCGGAGAGAAAAAATGAAATCAAATCTCAAGCCGAACAAAATCATCGGAGCATTGACGCTCAGTCTTACCGTGATCGGTACGCCCGCTTTCTCTGCGGGCATTCCGACCATTGACGCCACCGCCATTACTCAGGCGATTATGACGCTCGAACAGCTCCACCGGGAGTATGAGCAGCTCGTGAAAACCTACGAAAACCAGGTGAAGCACTTCAATGCAGTGACCGGTATCAGAGACATCAACCGCTTTATCAACTACGGCAACAAGTTCACGGAGTTTCTGCCGGACAACCTGAAAACCAGCATCCAGAGTTTGGGGAAGTACGGCGCAAGCGCCATGACGCCCGAGGTGCGCTCTTTGTACAACAAATTCGGTATGGGAGATCGGTGCAGCAGATACACCACCCGATTCCAGGAAACCTGTTACGCGAGAGCCGCAATTGATGCGACAAGGCTTTATTCAAGCATCGCGGGAGCAGAGGCTGCCAAGCAGATCGCCGAGGAGCTGAAGGAAAAGACCGAGCAGGGATTTGCCAACGCCAATGACCTGAAAGGCGGCACGGAACTGATCGCGGCCAATCAGCAGTACAAGGCCAACCTTGAGCTGATGAAAGAAAACTATTCGAAGAATATGCGGACGCTGGACGAGCAACTGAAGATTGTTGAAGCAAAAGAAGAACTTTTGCGTCAGGAAGCTCTGTTCGGAAATACCGCTGCGAATCCTTAAAGGAGCAAATCCATGCCTTCCGGAACTCCGGCAGCCGAATACTCACTCGTTAATTTCGGCGCTGATACCGAAAAAGTGCTGAACAATTGGATCGAGCCGGTCGCGCAGAGTCTCATGGACGGCGTAAACGGAATCATCATTACCGTTTTCACCGTCTGGCTTCTCTGGCAGGGATACCGATTCATGTGGGGCGAGTACAAGAGTTCGAAAGAATTTCTTTGGTCGCTGATGAAAGGCGGCTTCATTGTCATTTTGGCGGTGACAATGGATTTGTACTCCCAATACATTATTGACGGCGTTCAGCATCTTGACTCTTGGCTGATCGGGTGGCTTCCGAGCACGAGTGAAGCGGCAAACAAAACCGTTTGGCAGTCCATTTCAGACCTGTGGACGGTCGGATGGGACGGCATCAACAAGTTTTTCGACTACTCAATGAATTTGGCCGGCATCACCTCGGCTACCGGAGTCAGTGCGCTGATATTGGGTCTTACGGGATATTTCCTTCTTGCCGTCTTTTTGTGCGCAGTGATTTTCGGAGCGGTACTTACGCTTCTGATTGCAAAATTCAGCATCGCATTGCTCGTCGTAACCGGTCCCATTTTCATTGCCTGCGGATTGGCCGCCACCACCAAAGAAGTGGCTATGAGCTGGCTCAGAAGCCTGATTGCCAACTGCCTTACGATTTTCTTCCTTGCTTTGATTATGAGTTTGGTTTCCACACTCATGGAAGGACAGTGGAACCTGCTGAGCCAAATCGTCGATTCCGACGAAAACTCCGGAAAGATGATGGTCTGTTTCAAAGCCATTTTCCTCATCGGTATTTCTTCATTTGCGCTCTGCTTTGTGATGAACAGTCTGGCAAAAATCGCCCAGTCGTTGGTGGGCGGCGCCGCACTGAGTGCGGGCGGTTGGGGTGCCACGGCTCCGTTCATTGCCGGATTCAGCACGGCTGCAAGACTCGGCAAAGTGCCGCTTAAAGCAGGATTGGGTTTGGCCGGTCAAGGCGTTATGCAGGCCGGAAAAATGGCTGCCAAGGGAGTCGGTAAAGCCGCAGGCATGGGCGCTTACGGAATAGGTGCTGCAACGAACGCCGCCAAAGGCGCAGGAAGCTCTTCCGGTGTTTCCTCTCTTAAAGGCGGCCTGAGTCGCGCCGCTTCGGGAATTGCCGGATGGTGGAACGGTGTGCCCTCGGGTTCAAGCACATCGGGTTCTTCCGCTTCTTCGGGTTCATCCGGATCGTCGTCTTCGCAGGGAGCAAGCTCTACGGGTACGGGTGCTTCCGCAGGAAGCCCGGGAATACCCGGTTCAGTCGGGCCAGCGGGCAGTTCGGGACCGGCAGGAAGTGCGGGTCAAGCCGGAAGTGCCGGTCCGGCCGGTTCGCCGGGTATGGCGGGCAGTAACGGGGTTGCGGGTGCAGCGGGTGCTGCAGGCGCTGCGGGAAGTCCGGGCAGAAGCGGGACAACCGCTTCCGTCGGAAGTGTCGGAGCCGGATCCGGTTCCGCCGCACCGAGATCCGCTGCGGAGACGAGAGTGTTCAAGCCGTTTAATTCCCCCGGAACTGCTCTTTCTGCAACCGGTTCTCAATACTTCCGCATGGGTCTGATAAACACTGCCGCCAACCAGAGAGGCATCGTCGGCAGGACAGCCGGAGTGGTGAGCGGCGTTATCGAAAAGACCGTGGCCGAAAGAAACTACATGAAGTCAATCGCGGCAAGTTCTTCCGGCAAGGGACAGTTGGGACCGAAACCTGCAACTCTGAGGAATTTCGTCAATTCTCCCGAAAAACATATCAACCAAGACCTGAAGCCTTTCGTCTCCGACGGATTCAAGGCCAAGGAAGTTTCCAAAGAACCGAACACAGAGACAAACAGCGAAATTAAGGACAAAAAGGGTAAAGATGAAAAATAGAATCTCATTATTCCAAGGAGCAAAGCCCCTTTTCTTGGCAGCCTTTCTTTCAGGCGTGTTGGCAGGATGCGGAACGACGCCTCCGCCGCTTCCCTCCGGAGAAAGAGTGCCCATCAATCACTATGAGGGACAGTGGACTCCTGCGGACGACTTGTCGGCCAAACACGAGACACCGCAGGAGAAGGCAAAAAGAATAAAACAGGAGCGCCTTGCACTAATCCGACAGCAAAAGGAAATTGCGGCGAAGAAAGCCGAAGAAGCTCGGGAAGCCGCACGTAAACTTGAAGAGGAAAAGGCTAAGGCGGTTTCCGAGACTCAGGAGGAAACAAAACCTGAAGTTTTTCCGGTTAAAGAAAGCTCCATTAAGGAGACTGTGACGCCGATTACCAAGGAAGAAGCCAAGGCTGAGTCCGTAAAGAAAGTGAGCCCGGCTGCGGAAGAGTCCAAAGGCGTCAAAGCAGAGAAGACAAAACCCGTTTCTCAGAAGAAAAAGGTTTCGGCCTCCAAGTCAGCCGCTTCATCTCGGGCGAATAATTCTGCAAGCGCAGGCACTAAGTCCGCTCAGTCGAAAGAGAAGCGAAAGCCTGCGGCAGGCAAAGAAAAAGGGAATACTCAGTCCTTTAATCTCTGGCCCGTTTATCAGGCCCCGGCTTCTCCGGTTCTCCTGAAACATTCTCCGCTTCCCGTAAATCCTCACGTTGCCAAATAGGAGACAGCAATGTTTTTCGGAAAAAGAAAGAAGGCCGGAGATCTACCCGAGACAAAGCGGGAGCAGCCGACAAATTCTCTTGGCAAACGCAACATGAGCGAACGGGCCGATGCAGGTTTTTCCTTTGAGTCGGCAAGAATCTGCCTGCTGGAGAAAAGCGCAAGAAACGGCTGGCGGTGTGCCGGATTGTTCGGCCTCACAACGCTTCTTTGCGTTGCGGCCATCTTCAAGATGCTTCCCCTAAAAGAGCGAGTTCCCTACATTGTGGAAGTGGAAAAGACCACAGGCACGGCTCAGGTGCTTCAGCCCGTGGGAGAAGAACGAGCCGTTCCGCACAGCGAGCTGATGGACAAACACTTCATCTCGAAATACATCCGCTGCAGAGAGGGCTACGACAACCGAACGGTCGCAGGAGACTTTGAAATCGTCAAATATCTCTCCATGCCGGACGTTTTTGAGCCTTACCTTCAGCAATTCAAGCGGAAGAATCCTGCCAATCCTGACGAAAAGTACGGTGAAAAATCCGGTGTGAGGATCGAACTCACAAGCATCTCGGTCAATCAGGCAACGGATTCCGCAACCGTGCGGTACATCCGGCGTGTGGTTTCCAACGTGACGAACCGTCCTGTTGAAACGTCTTATTGGATCGCAACCATAGGGTTCGAGTATTTCCCGGATTACAAACGAAGCGAAAAAGAGCTTCTCGAAAACCCGCTCGGCTTCAAGATCACGTCCTTCAGAACGGATCAGGAATTTAACAGCAAGGGCTTGGCCGTGCAGCCGAATGTACCTTCCCCTGCAACGGACCCTGCGGCGGGACTCCGCCCCAACCAGATCATCGTGATTGATCCGAACAACAAAGAGGAAACGGGGAAATACCTTCCGGAAAGCATCCGTGAAGAAGTCGAAAAAAGCACCGGGATCAAACCGAAAGAATAACCAAGAGGGAAAAAGAAAATGAGAAAAACACAACTGCTCAAATCCCTTTCGGCGTGTCTCCTGCTGTCTGTTCTTTGCGCTCAGCCTGCTTTGGCGCTTCAGCAGACAAGAGACAGTCACGCCGACTCAAGGATCAAATACGCAACGTACAGATCGGACGAAGTATTTCCTGTTCTTACCAAGGAAGGGTTCGTTACGACCATCAGCTTTGAGAAAGACGAAGAAGTGACTTCCTACGGTTCCGGCTACTCAAGTGCATGGGAGACGGCCACCAGCGAAAATCAGTTTTTCTTAAAGCCCAAGACTCTGGACGGAGAAACCAATTTCGTCATTGTGACCAACAAGCGCGTCTATTCGTTTGAGGTGCGCTATGCCAAGAAAGGCGAAAGTCCGACTTTCAGAATGATTTTCCGGTATCCGGACACGGCGGCAAAACTTGCCAAAGAAAAGAAGGAAAAAGAAAAGCTTGAACAGGAGCTTGCGGCAGGCGGCATCAACACCAATGCCGTCAGTCCTCGGGAAGAAGCCGATTGGCTTACCGAAGAACAGATGGAAGCACTGCGTGAAGACGGAATATTCAATGCTTCCTACAAGGCCCGAAGCAAGGGCGATAACGGAAATACCGATCCCTACAATTGGAAGTATTCCATGAATTTCGGATCCAACCCCGGCTCAAAAGACATTGCGCCTGAGGCCGTCTATGACGACGGACGCTTCACGGTGATCCGGCTCCCCGAGTACGCGGAAATCCCCAACGTCTATCAGGTTCTTCCGAGCAAAGACGGCAAGGGCGAAGAAACCATGCTCAAGACCCGCGTCGATCCCGACACTCATTCCTTAATCGTTGAAAAAACAGCCAGGGAGTTCAGGCTGAGAAACGGGGATGCTGTTGTCGGTATCTACAACGAAGGTTTCGGTGAAAAAGTCCTGACCACCAAGTCCGGTACGACGATTAAAAACATGAAGCGCACTTGGACCAAAGAGGCCAACCACCTGTAAGGGGAAAAAGATGAACCAGAACGAAAACAATACTTCCGCCGAAGAAGTAAAAAGCCTCCCCGCCGCCGGTCCGAACGTTTCCGCAACCGGTTCGGGACTCGGACGCAAACTGACGCTGGCTCTGATCTTTTTGATCACGGTGTGCCTGCTTGCGTGGGGCGCCTTTAAAGCCGTCAGCCTGCTGCTTCCCAAACATTCGCAGGAAACCAAGGTTGAGGACGGAAGAAGATTCACGTCGCCTGAAGAATACAAATCCACAGGAAGAACCCGGATCGAACCGAACAGGGTGGTCGTGATTCGGGAAGCAAACGGAGAAAAGAAAGTCGTTTCCATTCCCAACATCCCGGCTCCCGCGGTTGAAGCCACGCCCGCACCTCAGGTTCATGTCGAAAACACGCCTCGGGAAGGTGTGCTGATGCCGGACGGAACTTTTGTACCGGATGCTCCGAAGCAAACCGCAGAAAGCAAACCCGTTTTCGAGACGATGCCGCCGGAAGTGGCTGCGGCCATCTCGGGCAACGAGGCGGCCAAGCCTGCCTTGGCAGCCTCAACAGCCGAGGAAGAGCGGAATCTGCATGATGCGGCTTCCGATCTTGTTCCTGTGACAACGAGCGACATTGAAAAAGAAGGAAGCCAAGCGGTTCCTTCAGGAGCACTCACATCTCCTCTTATGGGGATGCTCGCCAAAGGAAACAAGAGCAGAAAAACGTCGGATAAAGCGAAAGCAAACGCAAGAGAGTATGCGGATTCCGACAACAATCTGAATGAAAAACTCATGCCCGCAAAGATTGAAGCAGGCACTGCCGGCCGCATTCACAACCGCTACCTCACGCTTGCAAAGGGCACTTTCATCAACTGCATCCTTGAAACCAAAGTCGATACGACCGTCCCCGGCATGACAAGCTGCCGCATCCCCGAAAACATCTATTCGATGGACGGACGCACCGTGCTCGTTGAAGCAGGTTCCCGAATGTTCGGAGAATATCGCGGCGCATTGGCTCAGGGCCAAGACAGAGTGTTTGTCCTCTGGACACAGATCCACACGCCCTACGGCGTAGTGGTTGATTTGGATTCTCCGGGCACCGATCCGCTCGGCGGGGCAGGCCACACCGGAGAAGTGGATTTCCATTGGTGGAGAAGATTCGGCAACGCGCTGCTTTTCAGCCTGATCGACGATTCGTTTAACTTTGCGACGATGAAGGCGAGTGAAAGAAGCGACGGCGTGAGCTACTACACGACTTCTCAGGACTCTATGAGCGAGCTGATTAAGGAAGCCATGAAGCAGACAGGTCAGATTCCGCCCACGATCCGCATCAACCAAGGATCGAGAATCGGCATCTTCACAGCCAGAAATATCGACATGAGTTCCGTCTACGAACTCAAACAAAAGCAGTAAGGACGAAAGGAGTGTGCGCCGTGACAGGAAGAGTCGATTTTTCCGCCCTTTCCGAGTTTCGTAAAAAGGTTGAAAAACACCTTGAAGAAACTTCAGCCCAAACGGATGAACTCAATCCGCAATCGGCGCACCGTGCCTTGAATCCGGGATCTCCGTTTCAGCCGACTCCGGACGGAAACGCACTCCCGAAAGACCTGAGCAAAGACGCTACAGCAAGGTTTTACCTCAGAGTCCTGGAAAAGGAACTAACTGAAGACGGAGTGACTGAAATCGCTTTCAACAATCCCGCGTCACAAACTATTTTTGTTGAAAAATACGGTCGCTGGGAGGAACGGCCCTTCAGAGTGACGCCGAGAGAAAACGAAAAGGGTGTCCGCAGAATGGCTGAAGGCGAAAGAGCACTGCCGCAGGAAGTCCAGACCCAGGCAAATTACGATTTCATCAACTCGCTCAGTATTGCCGTTGCTCAGTTCAACAGCACGGACATTAAAGAGTCTTCGCCGATTCTGTCGGCCACTTTGCCCGACGGAGAGCGTGTTCAGTTTGTGCGGCCTCCCGCCTGTATGAAGGACACGATTTCCATGACGATAAGACGCCCGTCGATGGAAGTGAGAACGCCTGAGTCTTATGAAGAAAGCGGCTTCTACGACGAACTGCACGAAGTAAGTACGGTTCGTGCCGGATCTGAAGAACTGTTGGATTTGTACGGGCGGTTTTTTGACGAAAAGCTCAAGCCGGAAGAACTCAGACAAGTCCGTTCCGATTTTATGCGGCGCTGCGTCGAATTGGGACGCACCGTTGTAATCGCCGGTTCCACGGGTTCCGGCAAAACGACTTACATGAAAGCGCTGATGCAGTACATACCGAAGACGGACCGAATCATCACGATTGAAGACTGCCCCGAGCTTGTGTATGGTCTTCCGAACCATAAAAATCAGGTCAATCTGCTGTATCCGTCAGAGGCAACTGCCGAGAGTCCCGTCAACGCCACCAAGCTGATGAAATCCTGCCTCCGAATGAAACCGGACAGAATTCTTCTGGCCGAGCTTCGCGGCGGCGAGACCTACGATTGGGTCAATTCCGTCCTGTCGGGACACTCAGGCTCGATTACGAGTTGTCATGCCGCAAATGCTTTGGCCGTTTTCGATTATCTGGCGATGAAGATCAGAGAAAACCCGGTCGGGCGATCCGTACCGAACGTCACGGAATTGATCAAAAGCGTTATTGATGTGATCGTTCACATCCAGAACAACAAAGGCAAACGATACATTACCGAGGTTTACTTTCGGGAATTCCAAGAAAGCAGAACCTAATCATGAGAACAATTATCCCCGAGGAAGAAGTAAAACAATTCATCATTCTTTTTGTGAATCGGCACGACAGATTTCCGACGACAAGAGAAATCAGAGACCACTTCGGTAGCGGCGGTCTCAACCGGTACTCCGAAATCTCCAAGGAGGTTAAGGAGCGGTACTTTGTTCAGGCCGAACAGTTCAAAAACGAAACGCACAAAGAGTGCCATCAAATCAAACTGCTCCTGGAACTTATTGAAGAAAAACTCACCAAATTGCAAATGCTCAAAAGCTGAGTTTCTTCTTAGAAACCTCACTTCCCGATTTACGTGAGCCGATCCGGAATCGCCCCGCTTTGCTGATAACCTTCCCTCAAGCAGGTAATTCTTCCTGAAAACTGCCCGTTAATCATTAGGGCGGTATTTAACCGGTTTTACCATGATCTCCTTTGAGGAGGTGGGCTAAATGACTGATAGAAGTGTTGCAACGGTTGCGGCATCCGAAGCTGTTGCCGGAATCAGAGGAATGAGCAGGCTTTTGGAGCTATATAAAGGCAGCGACCTTGCCCGCTTATACGAGATCCAAACAAAGCAAAAGAAACGCCTGATCATCGGAGCACAACCCTTAATTCCTCCCGGTCCTGAGGCTATGATGAATATGCAGCTTCAGTTGTTTGAAGGTACTGAAGGAGCAAAAAAATTTATAAGAGATACTTTGCTCATCGGCTGGTGGTTCACAAGAACGGTCGCAGTCTTCGACGGGGATATGCTCGGAGAATTGATGGAGACGGATTCAAAAGATTTATATGTCTCCATCTCGCAGTTTAGGAAGTTTTTGGGCAATCCCGTTCTTATACCTTTTGAGAAGCCATACGAAATTGACGACACCGAGATTTTCGGGTGCATCGTAGGCTTTTTTGAAGCCTCGGATAATGAAAAGGAATCTTCATTCTTGTTGTTTCCGATCCAACGGCAAAAATCCGGCGGAAAGGTCTCCTTCCCCATCATTGCCCCAAATTTCAATATTGCTTCCGATAATGAACTTTCCATCAGCTTTCCCAAGATAATCGAAACGGCTGAAAAGGAAGGACAACAGCTTGGGTTTGAGCGGTACAAACATGAACTCTTTTCCAAAATAGCGTACCTGCTAACTGAAACTCCCGACGTTGAAAGTTGTATGTCTGAGTCTGCTCCGTCCATTGTTCGGCGTCGAAAAAAGCCTGATACGATCTTTGCACCGGAAAAGCCGAAATTTATGATGCTCGGAAAAGAATTCGGAGATGCAATAAGGCAATACAAGGCCTATTTGTCGTCGTCTTCCGAACCCAGAGGCTGACTCTTATACACAAGTAGCGTCCTGAACGGAACCTTTCCCGTTTTCCAGGATCTGATCTTCCATGTGACCTCCTAACATGGTAACGTTCATGATAACTTCTGCTCTTCATCGTGCGGCCGACTGGGCTAAATCTGTGTTCTCTTCGGCGGCGCTGGGTGATCCTCGCCGTACTGCCCGCTTGGTTAACGTCGCCGCCCAATTGGCAAAATATTCTGGTAAATCAATAACCATCTCATCAGAGGGTAGTGAAGCCATGCAGGAAGGCGCTTACCGATTTATCCGCAATCCCAACGTTTCTGCCGAGGCGATCAGAAAGGCTGGCGCCATGCAAACAGTCAAGTTGGCTCAGGAGTTTCCCGAACTGCTGGCCATTGAGGACACCACCTCTTTGAGTTATCGCCACCAGGTCGCCGAAGAGCTTGGCAAGCTGGGCTCTATTCAGGATAAATCCCGCGGATGGTGGGTTCACTCCGTTCTCTTGCTCGAGGCCACCACATTCCGCACCGTAGGATTACTGCATCAGGAGTGGTGGATGCGCCCGGATGACCCTGCCGATGCGGATGAAAAGGAGAGTGGCAAATGGCTGGCAGCGGCCGCAACTAGCCGGTTACGCATGGGCAGCATGATGAGCAACGTGATTGCGGTCTGTGACCGCGAAGCCGATATTCATGCTTATCTGCAGGACAAACTGGCGCATAACGAGCGCTTCGTGGTGCGCTCCAAGCACCCACGCAAGGACGTAGAGTCTGGGTTGTATCTGTACGACCATCTGAAGAACCAACCGGAGTTGGGTGGCTATCAGATCAGCATTCCGCAAAAGGGCGTGGTGGATAAACGCGGTAAACGTAAAAATCGACCAGCCCGCAAGGCGAGCTTGAGCCTGCGCAGTGGGCGCATCACGCTAAAACAGGGGAATATCACGCTCAACGCGGTGCTGGCCGAGGAGATTAACCCGCCCAAGGGTGAGACCCCGTTGAAATGGTTGTTGCTGACCAGCGAACCGGTCGAGTCGCTAGCCCAAGCCTTGCGCGTCATCGACATTTATACCCATCGCTGGCGGATCGAGGAGTTCCATAAGGCATGGAAAACCGGAGCAGGAGCCGAGAGGCAACGCATGGAGGAGCCGGATAATCTGGAGCGGATGGTCTCGATCCTCTCGTTTGTTGCGGTCAGGCTGTTACAGCTCAGAGAAAGCTTCACGCTGCCGCAAGCACTCAGGGCGCAAGGGCTGCTAAAGGAAGCGGAACACGTAGAAAGCCAGTCCGCAGAAACGGTGCTGACCCCGGATGAATGTCAGCTACTGGGCTATCTGGACAAGGGAAAACGCAAGCGCAAAGAGAAAGCAGGTAGCTTGCAGTGGGCTTACATGGCGATAGCTAGACTGGGCGGTTTTATGGACAGCAAGCGAACCGGAATTGCCAGCTGGGGCGCCCTCTGGGAAGGTTGGGAAGCCCTGCAAAGTAAACTGGATGGCTTTCTTGCCGCCAAGGATCTGATGGCGCAGGGGATCAAGATCTGATCAAGAGACAGGGGCCGGCCCACGCTGTCGTCCAATCTCCCAAGACACGCCGCCACCGCGCACCGTCGCGGCGAGCTGCTCCCCAAGCCGCTGTTCGATGGGCTTCCACCGCACGAGGCTGGACCCCTTGGCGTCATCAAGCATCCCATTTCGCCCGCTGGCGAGCATGACGGGGCGCCGGTAGACGCCGGCAACGCGCTGGCCGTCGGCCACGGGGCGATGCTCCAGGCCGGTATCGGCGGCAATGTCCTTCGCGGCCTGCGCCAGTTCCCGAGCCCGCTGCTGCCCAGCAGATTCCGGTGAGGATCACGCGCTGCCCGCGCCGCTCGGCCAGTCCCTGTTCGGCCAGGAAGTCCGCGCGCTGCTGTATCGCCTACTTGGCCTCACTGCTAAAGCCCAGGTCGCCCAAGCCCGAGCCACCGTCGATCAACTGCTGGTCAAGCCAGGTGGCACCGATCACGCGGGCCTGCCGCTCGATGGGCAGGTGCGATTTCAGCTCCACCGTCACGCCACCAAGACGCTGGGCGTCATAGCGGCGGCCCTGCTCGGGCAGATCGTCCGGCACCTTCCATAGTCCCTCGGCCACGCACACCACGATGCCGGCCTGGTGCAGGGCTTCGAGGCGGCGGGTGTGGCCCGCAACGACTTCCAGCGGATCACGCCCGACACGGCCTGACCTAGCTCGACGACCAGGTGAGATCGGTGACCGCGCTAGTCAAGCAACCGGCGTGCCATGGCGTTTACGGCCAGATCAATCGCAGCGCCCTCGCCCTCGCCGTCGCCGTCGCCGATGAACCAGGCTGCCGACAAGCCCGTCCATGCAATGATCCAGCGAAGAAGCCGTTCGGGCTCAAACCCGGTCGTCGCGACCACAATGCTGAGTCGAGCCTCCAGCCTGCCCGGCAGGATCGCAAGCGGGCGACCGGGGTCGCTGAGATCGGGATTCGTGAAGATGTTGGCATAGTCGAAGGTGCGCTCGCCGAGCAGTCCGTGCGGGTCGATGGCCAGCCAGCCGCGGTCGCCGAAGTCGAGCACGTTCTCGTGGTGCAGGTCGCCGTGGAGCGGGCACACCTCGCGCGGCGCCGCCAGAAGTTGGCGCGCTACGCTGGCGGCGGGCGCAAGTGCCGCGTGCTCAGCGGCCAACCGGAAAAGCGGCTGGAACCATTCCTGTAGCGGATGGAGATCGGGCGGCGGTCCGGACCGCGGCGCGTGCAGACGAGCGGCGGTGTCGCAGAGGATCCTGCAAGCCTCGTCGTCCTGGCCGGACCACGCTATCTGTGCAAGGTCCCCGGCCCCGGACGCGCGCTCCATGAGCAGAGCGCCCGCCGCCGAGGCGAAGACTCGGGCGGCGCCCTGCCCGTCCCACCAGGTCAACAGGCGGTAACCGGCCTCTTCATCGGGAATGCGCGCGACCTTCAGCATCGCCGGCATGTCCCCCTGGCGGACGGGAAGTATCCAGCTCGAGTGGGTGGTGAGCAGCTCGCCGTCGCGCAGCAGGCGCCAGCGCTCCATCCACGCAGTGACCTCAGGCGGAAAACGGGAAGACACACTCATGAGATGCCTGCAAGCAATTCGTTCTGTATCAGGCGCAGGAGCGTCCCGTCCGGGTCGACCAAAGCGGCCATCGTGCCTCCCCACTCCTGCAGTTCGGGGGCATGGATGCGCGGATAGCCGCTGCTGGTTTCCTGGATGCCGACGGATTTGCACTGCCGGTAGAACTCCGCGAGGTCGTCCAGCCTCAGGCAGCAGCTGAACCAACTCGCGAGGGGATCGAGCCCGGGGTGGGCGAAGAACTCCAGCATGAGATCCCCGCGCTGGAGGATCATCCAGCCGGCGTCCCGGAAAACGATTCCGAAGCCCAACCTTTCATAGAAGGCGGCGGTGGAATCGAAATCTCGTGATGGCAGGTTGGGCGTCGCTTGGTCGGTCATTTCGAACCCCAGAGTCCCGCTCAGAAGAACTCGTCAAGAAGGCGATAGAAGGCGATGCGCTGCGAATCGGGAGCGGCGATACCGTAAAGCACGAGGAAGCGGTCAGCCCATTCGCCGCCAAGCTCTTCAGCAATATCACGGGTAGCCAACGCTATGTCCTGATAGCGGTCCGCCACACCCAGCCGGCCACAGTCGATGAATCCAGAAAAGCGGCCATTTTCCACCATGATATTCGGCAAGCAGGCATCGCCATGGGTCACGACGAGATCCTCGCCGTCGGGCATGCGCGCCTTGAGCCTGGCGAACAGTTCGGCTGGCGCGAGCCCCTGATGCTCTTCGTCCAGATCATCCTGATCGACAAGACCGGCTTCCATCCGAGTACGTGCTCGCTCGATGCGATGTTTCGCTTGGTGGTCGAATGGGCAGGTAGCCGGATCAAGCGTATGCAGCCGCCGCATTGCATCAGCCATGATGGATACTTTCTCGGCAGGAGCAAGGTGAGATGACAGGAGATCCTGCCCCGGCACTTCGCCCAATAGCAGCCAGTCCCTTCCCGCTTCAGTGACAACGTCGAGCACAGCTGCGCAAGGAACGCCCGTCGTGGCCAGCCACGATAGCCGCGCTGCCTCGTCCTGCAGTTCATTCAGGGCACCGGACAGGTCGGTCTTGACAAAAAGAACCGGGCGCCCCTGCGCTGACAGCCGGAACACGGCGGCATCAGAGCAGCCGATTGTCTGTTGTGCCCAGTCATAGCCGAATAGCCTCTCCACCCAAGCGGCCGGAGAACCTGCGTGCAATCCATCTTGTTCAATCATGCGAAACGATCCTCATCCTGTCTCTTGATCAGATCTTGATCCCCTGCGCCATCAGATCCTTGGCGGCAAGAAAGCCATCCAGTTTACTTTGCA
>SKEE01001118.1_pt1 | contig 24321 bp, 25 predicted proteins | sample 4826661 | NCBI WGS metagenome assembly SKEE01 (sample SAMN11008817, study PRJNA524170) | human gut metagenome | biome: Human fecal sample; material: Feces; isolation source: fecal sample from pouch patient p20 | host: Homo sapiens | place: Israel: Tel-Aviv | collected 2016-11-14
ATATGTTAATATAAGTATTGTTTTTAATACTAGTAAGAATTATTTATCGTATTTTCAGTTCTGATTATATGTTTTATATAACCATATCCTCTTAACGATGAATGCCAAAAATGCCAGGAATCAAGCCACTTTTTGAGATGGTTTACCGCAAACTTTCCGGTGGATTATCCATTAAGCCAGTCGGTCAGGAGCTGGCGCATCCTGGGTGCTGGAATATAGATTGTGACCTTCTTGCCGTTCCTGATTGCGCTGCGCCAAATCCATTGCAGGAGGGCAGACAGCGCATAATCATCTTCGTTAAATTTGAAATTGTCATTTTCAAGATAATTTTTGAAAAGAGGATTAGGAAATACATTCAGCAGATACACAAGAACAGTACGGTCAGCGTATTGGTTTGTGGCTTTGGTGTTCCATGCCAGCCAGTTGCTTTTACGGCTTTGATAGGTCAGCTTATCGGAGATAAGAACGCCCGCATAGTCTTTATACGATGTCCATAACACATCCTCTTTGTGTGCTTTGCATTTATATCTGGCAAAATTATAGGCATTATTCCTAAGCTGGTTGATTCTAACGCTATTGCTTTGCTTGCTAAACCAGTTTTGCGAAAGTAGGAATCTATCATCTTTTTTTCTGGTTTTACCGTACCAGTTGTCGTTATATGACCCTTCATAGATTTCAATGAGTTCTTTAAATCTGGATTTTTCCGCTGGTGTCACTTCTTGGTATCCATCTGTAAATGAACCATTCTCAATGTGGTAGAAATCAAACGATACATCATTCTTTATCAGATACCCTGCCATGATGCTGCTTGAAAACATGAAGGTCAGAACATGGACGGATTGAAACGCTTTCAAAACATTTATAGGGAACAGCCACATCAACACATTGTCCTTGATAAGATAGTGAGGTTTACGCTGGATGTCCTCTTTGTAGTGACCTGTCAACTTGCTTTTTTTGTTATCTGGATTTGTCCAGCGTACTTCTTGGGTGTTCTGGTCTACCTGGACAAAGTCGTATTTAATAAAAAAATCAAGGTCGGATGAATCAATGGAAAGATTTTCGATGGACGGTAATTCTTCATCGATAAATAATGCATACTTAAATTTTTTGATATACTCCACATCGGAATCTTTCATTAAACTGAAAAGTTCGTGCGTAGTTGTGATATTTTTTCCTTCTGAAAGTAAGCGGAGGAGGTCGGCGGATTTCGTTTTGTCCTCCTGCGGCTCTCTAAAATCAAGTTCTTGTGCGCCTTTCTGGATTCTCTTGCACTCGTCCAGATATGGAGTCACATACAGGTATTTTTGTTCTGGATGCTGTTGCATAAAGGCAATACAGGCTTGTGTTTTGCCTGTCCCCATAACAGCATCAACAATGTGGATAATGTCACCAACTATAGCAATCACTCCTTATTCCGATTTTAATAAAGGCAATACATCTCAATTTCTTATTATGGATATTATAGCAAAATGATGTAAATTATACAATACAAATGTGTTTCTAAATTGTTAATTTTCATATTATTATAATTGTGATTATACAAACAATTATTATAATAAATGTTCTTGATATATCGTTACTGAAAAAGTCCCTGATGTGTAGATGGAGCAGCTAGGGGCTGGTTTCGGAAAAATGACCTTGAAGATTTGTAAATTGCGGATTTTTCTTTTTAAATTTAAAAGGGTGTTACGCAAATCTCTACCCTTTCCAGAATTGGAAAGGGAGTCTATATTGTGGACACACTTTCGGAGCAAGCTGCGAAAACCACATTGCAGGGTTTGGGGTAGGCATACACCCCAACAAGGACAGTCTGATTGTGTCCGTTTGTGGACACAGGACGATACTAGTCCTTTGATTCTCTGTTAAATTTAACAAAAAGAAAAGCCCTCACCATTCGGGAGGGCTGCTGTCAATCTGGTTTACTTCTTCTGTTCTGCCTGGACTAATGCAATGTACTTTTTAAGAGTGTTCCGACTGATTTTGTGTTTCTCCATCAACGTGACTTGCTTAATGCTGCGGTCGTTCAGATAGTTCAGAATGTCGCTGTGCAGTTCATTGGTCATCTTGTCGAGTTGGCCGGGCTTGCGTCCCTGCTTTTTGCCGCTGTTCTTAATACCGTCTGTGATACGCTTAATCAGAATCTTGCGCTCCTGCTCTGCTCTATCCAGTTCCACGATAAGCAGTAGTTTGACGGTGTTTTCAAGACTGGTCTTTGCTACAAGGTTCTGCTTCTCTGCCACATTGAGCAGTTGCTTGATATAGGGGGTGCTGACGGTCGGATTATCAATAAAGATAAGCTCAATGCCATTATTCATAAGCATCAAATACTTGGCAAGGCCGTTTTCTGCTTCTCTGGTGAATCGGCTGATATCTTTGAAAACGATAGTATCACCGGCGTGTAATGCCTTTTCAAGCCTTTTCCAATCAGGACGGTCAAAGTTCTTGCCAGACGCGTCATCTTGATATGCTCTAACGTAATCAATGCTGTTGTCCTGGGCATACTTTTCCAGTGCAGAGGATTGGCGGTTAAACTTCTGCATTCCACGCTCTTCCTTGGTACTGATACGCATATAGCTGAAATAGTTTCCCATGATGCAATGACCTCCAAAAGATTCAATTAAACATATGTTATTTTGCACTTTTAGTATACTATCATTTTAACCTGCTGTCAATAATAAATTGCCAGATTTGCAGAAAACCTATCTACAAAAAATATTTTGAACATCCATCTCCTAAACGGTGCAGAAAAGTAAAAAAGCCGTTGCACATAGCAACGGCTGATAATTGGACTATCGCACCGCCTCACTTCTATGCTAGGCGGTCTTTCTTGAATTTATAGACCTAGGAGCTGTTTTTTCTTTGCATCAAAATCTTCCTGCGTGATAACACCGGCATCAAGAAGTTCCTTGAGCTTTTTTAATTCCTCTATAGGAATGATTTGCTGTGCGGTTTGAGTGCGAGGCTTTACAACCTCAACACGAGTATACTCATTTTCGGGCTGAGGAACAGAAAAGGGCACCAACTGCGCCTGAAGCTCCGTTGCGATTTTTTGAATAAGTTCATGGTCTACATAAGAAAATCCGAAATTGTACCAGCCATGACCTTCAACAAGAAAAGAAATCCCACAGGTTCCATTCCACATGGAGGCTTTCTGTAAATTTATTCCTCTAACAGAGGACATTGGAAAAACGATTTCTTCTTTGTGCTTTTTAAAACAGCCATTGTAATAGCAGACTACCTTATCATCGTAAACATAAAGCTCAATCATTGGTTCCACAACTTGATATTTAAGTTCCGACATGTAAAATTCCTCCAATTTACGTATTTTTATTTTGCGCCCTCCATCTCTTTGTAGACGTCTGGATACTGCTTTTTCACGAATCTGAGGGCTACAGCGTGGCCTTTGGGCTTTATGCTGCCATCCTTGTTGATATGTGCGCTGGGTTCTGCTTTGACCGATTCATACAGTTCCCTTGCCTTGTCATAATCCCCGCCTGGATGCTTTGAAAAAAATTCTGATACAGCTTCCTTGGTATAAGGGCTATTCTGCCGTTCTGCTGCTTTCGCTGCCCAATATTCTGCGGTGTGCTTGCGTTCCCTGATAGGCTTGATTTCATTGGCTACAGAATCGGCCAGCGAACAGTTTTGCATTATAACATCTGGATTCTTGCGGGGTCTGCCCGGCTTCCTCAGAGGGGTGCTGTTTACCTTCAATTCATAGCCAAACAGTTTATAATTGCTGATGGTTCGTAAATCTTGCTCTGTCAAATTGGGCATATCTGCCGCATCAACGCTTAGAATCTTGCATTCGTGGTCAATAATCATCGGTTGAACCTCCCATCTGAAAGAGTTTTCGTTCACTGATATCCGTTTCCTTACTATATAAGTGTATTTCTTCCGCCTGCATTTGTAAAGCGCAAGTTATTTACGATAGCTTTATAATGCTTAACAGTCCCTTTGCCTTTAGTTCTTCAACTGAAATTATCTTCATGGTCTTTTGGCACTTGTCTGTATAAGAATAAAACTTCTTTAACTTAAATTCCCGTTGCAGGGCTTCTTCCTGCTCTTTCAATTTAGCAAAGTGAACCATGTACAAGCTATTATCAGCAGGACTTACAAAAATCAAGAAGTCGCATTGTGAATAATGATAGTAGCCCTCTCGTGTTTCTGTCTGCCCTGTTTCCTTATCCTTTAGATAGAACGCATCTTCAAAGGCAATGTTCTGTGTTTTAGCTAACCGGGTATCTAGCTTGACTTCAATCTTGCTTGTGCGTCCGTCTTTCTGCACAATAAAGTCAATGTCATTTTGGTAATTATCCTGTTCTTCACTCACATCCTGCACAGTATAGCCCCGGCCTGTTAGATAGTCCTTTACAATCTGTTCAGCCTGTTTTCCTTCCTTGTTCTTTAGTACAAAGTAACTGCTGTGCATCTGGCTTACCTCCGCTTTGCTGTCTTTGTGATAGCAGTGCGCCGCTTTTTCTGCAATCCATCCAGTGCAGCGTGGCTATCAAATCCTTCTCGCAAGTCGTTTGAATACAGGTTAGCATAATGCTGTGTCATGGTCAAGGTGCTGTGTCCTAACACCTTTTGCAGCTTGAACACATTACCACCAGACATACACCAGTTCTTAACAAAAGAATGCCGCAACAGGTGAACACTGGTCTTTTCAACGCCACGGCTGCGATTGTAGCGGGCTTGACTGTGTTTCAGTGCATTTGTGGATAATGGCTCATCGTAGAAAGAGGGGAATAGATACGCCGTTTCGGCTACATCCTGCCGCCAAAGGGAAATGTATTTCTTTAGGCAGCTTGCCAGTGCTTCCGACATGGGCAACAGTTGAACGTGTTTATTCTTTAGATGTCGAAATGTAATCGTTCGGTCATCAAAAGATATATCCTGCATCTGCATTTCACAGACTGTTGCTTCTCGTGCTGCTGTTCCCAAAATAAAGTTGATGATAGCCCAACTGCGCCAGATAACAAAGCTGTCCTCACGTTTCGGCGGCTGAATCAGCGCACAAAGTTCTTCCTGCGTGTAAACGTCCTTGATGGTTTCTTGTGCCTTTACCATCTTGATTTTGAACGGTGCTATTTCGTCCTGCTCCATGCACCAGTAAAGGAACACTTTCACCGAACGGATATAGTGGTTGACGCTGTTTGCGGTCATTCCGCTATCCGTCAAGTGGATAACATACCGCTTGAATCCTGCCTCATTCACGGCTAACTGTTCATCTGACAGGAACTTCAAAAACCGTGTAATATCATACCGATAGCCGTTCAACGTGGCTTCTGCCGTGCCAGAATACTTCTTATCGTCCAAAAAATCTTGCTTTAGATTATCAAACCGGGCTGCATTCTTCTGAATCTTTTTCATTTTTGTACCTCTGACCTCTAAAATTTTTGAAAAAATCATAGGTACAAGCCCCAAAAGCCCATATAAAACAAAAAAGACGACAAACCGTTTAATTCAACGATTTATCGTCCTTTTGGTGCGCTCGAGGGAACTCGAATCCCTGGCCCTCTGATTAAAAGTCAGATGCTCTACCGGCTGAGCTACGAGCGCATATTTTCAGATTTACAGATACTGCCGAATAATATTACCACACCCGCGCCAAAAAAGCAAGAGGAAAGCACAAAAAAGTGCCTTTCCGCAGCACACAGACCCCCGCCGGGAGAGCACCCGTTCCTTTTATAAAAGCCAGTTTTACTGTCACCTCTCTGGGGCGCGGATATTCTGGCGGCAACTTCCTCTTTACAAATGGGGCGCGAAACAGTACAATCAAAGCAGAACGAACCGTCCCGGCCCGTATGCGGCGGGGCTTTTTGATAGGAGGCTGTTTTATCATGAAAATCTCTCGTCGGTCTGTCCTTCATATTTCCGGGCTGGCAGCGGCAGCGCTGGCCCTGACCGGCTGCTCTGCGGCTGGAAGCGCCGCGCTGGGCGGCAAGCTGCCCGGCCTGCTCAAGGGTCTGGCAAAAAAAGGGGAGACCGCTGCTTCGTCGGAAGCTGCCAGCGACATGGCCGTCACCCCGCCGCCCGAGAGCGAACCGCTCGTCCCGGCCTTGCCCGAGTACGACGCCGACATCCTCACCGGCGCCGCGCGCAGCACCAACAGCCGCCCGGTGGCTGTGATGGTGAACAACATCGCCAACTCCCAGCGCCAGAATGCCCGCCCCCAGCGGGGCATCGGCAGCGCCGACCTGCTCATCGAGGCCAAGGTCGAGGGCGGCATCACCCGCCTGTGCGCCGTGTTCAGCGACGCCGACAGCATCCCCGAGGTCGGCCCCCTCCGCTCGGGCCGCGACCAGTTCCTGCAGCTGCTCATGCCCTGGAACATCCTCTACTACCATGACGGCGAGAGCATCTTCTGCACCCAGTTCGTCAGCGTGTACGGCTACTCTGGGCTGAACATCGGCGGCAAGAATTATTTCAAGACCCCGACCCACCCCTTCGTCTCTCACCGCAATAACCGCGGCCGCGATGTGGCCTACGAGCACACCGAGTTCACCTCCGGCAAGGAGATCTGCAAGGCCGCTTCTGATGCCAGCATCAGCCTCTACGCTCCCAGCGAGGGGACGTTCTTCCACTTCGCCGACTACCGCACCGACGAGGTCAACAAGCTCAAGGGTGAACCCTCGGCCAAAAAAATCGCCATCGTACATTCGGAAAGCTACCGCACCTCGTTCAGCTACTCTGCACTCAGCCACACCTACGCGATGCAGATGTACAACTCCTCCAAGAAGGCCACTGAGAACACCGTCGATGAGCTGACCGGTGAGCAGCTCACCTTCGAGAACGTCGTGGTCTGCTTCGCCGACATGGACGCCTACGCAGGCGACTCCCATGACGTGCAGGAGGTGCAGTACATCAAGGGCGGCGACGCCTACCTCTTCACCCGCGGCGGCGTGCAGGTGGGCCGCTGGGAAAAGACCTATCCCACCAACCCCCTCAAGCTTTACACCAAATCCGGCGAAGAGATGACCCTCAACCGGGGCAAGACCTACTTTGCACTGGTGGACAACGATGAGCTGAGCAATTTCAGTTACCAGTAAGCCCATGAGGAAGATGACGATGAAGCGCATTCGAACTGCGCTCTGCCTCATTTTGGCCGCCGCGCTGCTGGCAGGCTGCGCCTTTCTGCCCAGCGACAGCGAGCCGGAAACGCCCGCCCCCACCGACCCGCTCACCGGCCTTGCCCTCGAGTGGCAGGGCCAGCGTCCGGTGGCCGTGGCCATTGAGAACAGCACTGCCTCCACCACGCAGTGGGGCCTTTCCTCGGCGTCGGTGGTGCTGGAAGCCCTCACCGAGGTGGGTACGTCCACTGAGCTCTGCCTCGTCTATCCGGCGCTGGCCGCGACCCCGAAGGTCGGGCCGGTGGCCGCCGGTCAGGACATCTACTGGCGGCTGCTGGTGGGCCAGCAGCCCATTCCGGTACAGCGGGGCGGGGGACAGTTCGACCAGAACTTCCTCGATTACTATTCCATCCGGGCCGTGGATGCTCTGGAGGCCGGGCGCACCGCCTTCGACTGCGGCAGTGAGTGGAGCAACGCACCGCTGTGGTACACCAGCGGCGAGGCCATCTCTAATGTCTTGGACGAGCTGAGCATCTCCTCTGTTCTGACGGAATCCCGAGTGACGAGCGCCGCATCTGCCGCGGCGGACAGTGCGTCCTCCGGGGCCGACGCAGTGCTGTCCATCCCTGCACTTCTTCCGCAGGAAGCAGGCGGCAAACTGCCGGACGCCACCGCGCCGGACGCGGTGAATGTCCGGGTCTGCTTTGACGACAACAACGCCACCGGCTTTTCCTACGACGCCGACAGCGGGCTTTACCGGATGCTCCACGCCGACGGCACGCCCCAGCTGGACGCCAACAACGGCCAGCAGGCCGGGTTCGATAACCTGCTGGTGCTGTTCAGCGCCTCCGAGCTGCGGGACGACGGCAAGACCTACGACTACGATTTGAGCATGGGCGGCGGCGTCTGGCTCAACGGCGGGCATCTGTGGACCATCACCTGGACGCAGGGCCGGGACAACACGCTGCTGCTCTACGACGCCGATGGCCGCACCATGAACATCGAGGCCGGGACGAGCTATATCGCTCTTGTCACCAGTCTGACCGGACAGGAGCTGACGGTCACAAATTCCAGCGGAGAAGAGATTCTTGGATAAACAAAAAGACTTCTGCACGACGAAATGCAGAAGTCTTTTTTATTTCCAGGCTGCGGCGCGCGCCGATGGCGCGGGGCAGGTTTTCTTTTTCGGTCAAATGGCTATGCGCTCCGCGCGGGCCAGATGCAGGGCTGGTTTTTTCTTTGAGCTGGTTCTCGCGCTGGTGGCGCGGGGCAGGTTTTTTCTTTTGGTCAAGCGGCTTGCGCTCCGCGCGGGCCAGAGCGCTCTTGCATTAAGGCTGATTGTTCTCTTTTGATGTCAAAAGAGAACCAGAAAACCACCAGCGATTTCGACGCGCTGGATCCACGAGAAAGGGGCTGCTCGCCCCTTTCAGACCCCGAAGGGGAAGTCGAAACGGAAAAAAGCTAGTCGCTGCGCTTAACGCTTTTTTCTCGTTTCTCCGTTTTACGGCTTCGCCGATGGTTTTACGTTTCTACTGGACGTTATGTCCAGCAAAGGCGTAAAGTCTGCTGCGAAGCAGCAAATCGGAGAGGTGCAAAAAAATGCGTTTAGCGAAGCGGCTAGCATTTTTGCACCTCGACAACTTCTTTGGGGTTACTAGGGGCGAGCAGCCCCTAGTTCGTGCCTCCCGCGCCTCGAAAGTAGCGGGCACTTTTCTGGTTCTCTTTTGGTGCGCAAAAGAGAACTTAGCCCCGCGTAACAGCGCTCTAACCCCGCGCCACCGGCGCGAGAAGCCGTTTATAAATCCACTACGCTTCCGACTTCCGCCGGCGTCGCCGGCACCGGTCCGAGGCGGACTGCGTCGGCGTCCCGGCGCACCACGAACTCCACCGGCTGACCGGCGGCAAAAGCGGGGCGATAGCTCAGCTCCAGCGCCTCCCAATCCTCCGGGACAGCACAGAAGCAGTGGAGCATCGCGCCGCGCCCGGCGGCGAGGTTGAGCGTAAAGGCCGAGGCATCGGCGGCATTCTCCGCGTAGAGCGGTGCCGCAAAGCTGCCGCAGGGGACGCTCTGACCCCCGCAGCGGGCGGTCACGCCGCTGTCCAGACTGTAAAGCTCCTTCAGGGTCGAGACATCCCGGCTGTGGAGGTAGCTTGCGCCCACCGGCAGGGTGCGAGCCGAGAGGTTCTCCACCGAGAGGTAGACCAACACGCCGCCCAGCCCGGGTGCAGGCGCATAGCCCAGCAGCTCCACCGCCGCCTTGCCGTCCAGCAGGGCGGGCTGGCCCATCACGCGGGGCTGTGCCGCAGCCGCCGAAACGCCTGTGAGCAGGGCAGCAGCCAGACTGACCGCGCCCGAACCGGCGCATTTCAGGAACGACCGGCGGGAAAGAGACTGAGACATCGGGGACTCCTCCTTGCAGCGAGAAAAATCATTCACTTTATAGAGTATCGGTTTCTTTGCCCCCTGTCAAGGGTTTGAAAGCGTTCTGCCGCAGGTTTTGCGTTTTCTTTGCTGATTTTGTACCAAAAGAGTACAAAAATGCCGCCCGGCGGCAAAAATCGCAGGGCGGCAGAGCGTTCTTTCTTATTCGAATGCTTCATTCTCCTCGGCTTCCGCCTGACCCCGCAGGGTGTCGGCATAGCCGAAGGGTACGATGTCGATGGCCTCCACCAGACGGTCGCGCATCCAGAGCTGAACGTCGGTCTGGACGGTGTAGCCGCAGCCGGGGTCGGCCATCCACTGCTCGGGATGGCGGGAGGGGAGGGCGCGCTGGCTCAGCATACTCATGATGACGCCGCCATGGGTCACGCAGGCGGCCTCGGTGACGTCCATCCGGATCATATACTCGAACAGCTTGAGCAGCGTCTCCGAGCAGCGGGCGTGGAACTGCTCCGTGGGCTCTGCGCCCTCCGGCACGAAGCCGGAGCCCGGGGTGATCCACTTCTTGAAGTCCTCGTTCTTCACCAGCTCCTTGACGGGATGGTTCTCAAAGACGCCGAAACCGGCCTCCCGCAGGTCATGCACCGAGAACTGGTGGGTCGCATTGGGGAACAGGATGTTGGCCGTCTCCACGGCGCGCATGAGCGGGGAAGAGAAGACGGTATCCACCTGCGGATACTCGAACCGCTCTTTCAGCTCGGCCAGCTGGGCGCGGCCCTCGTCACACAGGGGGATGTCCGTGCCGCTGCCGATGTAAAGGCCCTGTAAGTTGCCGGAAGTCAGGCCGTGGCGGATGAGATGGAGCTTAAAGGTTTTCATGCAAAAACACCTCTTATGAGCTATCTATTCCTGTGCTGATTCGCACAAATCTTGCTTTTCTGCTGATTTTTCCGGCACCATCAGACACTAAATATATGCCGGTAAGGTTTATTTTAACATAGATATGGTAGAAAGAGCAACCCCTTTGACAAAAACACCGAAATTCCGGCGGAAAAACCGTCACTTTTTCGCTTTACAAGTCGTTTTCCATTGTGTATAATCAACGTGCTGTAAACCAAAAATCAAGGAAGTCCTATTTTTATCTGAGGAGCCAAACATCATGGAGTTCAATCGTATCATCAAACTGCTGCGCAAGGAGCGCGGCATCACCCAGAAACAGGCGGCAGAGGATCTGGGCGTTTCGCAGGCCCTGCTTTCCCACTACGAAAAAGGCATCCGGGAGTGCGGCCTGGATTTTGTGGTACGGGTGGCAGACTATTACAATGTCTCCTGCGACTATCTGCTGGGCCGTTCGGCAGAGCGCAACGGCATGATGCTCTCGGCAGAGGACATCCCCAACCCCGACAAGATGAAGGACAACATCTACCACGGCAGCGTCCTGCCCACGATGAACAAAAAGCTCATCTCCAACAGCCTGAACGTGCTCTACGCCAAGATCGGCGAGTGCCACAGCAAGGCCCTGACCACCGAGGTGAGCGCCTACCTGATGACCGCCGTGGCCAAGATGTTCCGTCTGCTCTATTCCGCCGAGTCCCACAATGCCCCCAGCATGTTCAGCGTGGACGCCCGGCGCTGGCCCGGCTACTCCGACGCTGTGATGCACTCGGCTCAGGCCAACGTGGAGGCCCTGCTGGCCGGCGAAGCGCTGCCCGGCGGCGAGGGCGTGGCCGACCCGTCCTGCCTCGCCATGACCACCGAGAGCCTGACCCGGGAATACCCGCTGTATACTCCCAGCCTGCTCAATCTGGTCAAGACCAGCGAGACCCGCGCCCGGGATCTGACCGGAGAGGACCGCACTTAAGTCTCTGTGAAACTAGTGTAAATTATGCCGTTTTTTGCTTGCATCTGCGTGCAAAAGATGTTATAAACAAGACAGAACATTTTCATCGTACTTCATAATAAAGCGAATTCAAGGAGGGACACATCCATGTCCAATAAAATTTCCCGCCGCACCTTCCTCAAGTGTACCGGTGTCTCCGCAGCAGCTCTGGGCGCTGCTGCCATGCTGGGCGGCTGCGGGTCCAGCACCAGCAACGCCATCGAAGTCAAGGTCGGCGACAAGGTCAGCAACTGGAACAATCTGGGCGTCCAGCTCACCAGCGTCTTTACCATGGTCAACACCCCCGACCTGCCCGACCACGAGTATGTCGCTGTGCTCGTCACCGCTGTGAACCGCTCCGGCGCGACTACCTTCAACATCGGCGCACAGAACCTCGCCGAACTGGATGCCGCCTATCCGCTGAACGATGAGGCTACCAAGCTCGATGTCGCCCGTCAGTACTTCCACGCTCTGGCTGCCTCCACCACCGATTTCACCGCTGTCTGCGACGGCGCTGAGGCCGAGGTCGGCGCTTACATCCAGCTCTATGATGCCGCCGCTCAGAGCTTCTCCGAGTCCACCAATCTGCCCCCGCAGGGCGCAGGCTACATCCAGCTGATCTGCTGCGTCCCCATCGGCTGGCAGAAGCTGAGCGTCACCTTCACCCCGACCTTCGTGGCAAACAAGAGCCTCACCTTCTCTCTGAACTCTTCTGACCTGACGCAGGTCTGAGGCATTTTTCCGAGACGAAATTCCGTCATAAAGGGCAGAGCTTCCCCACAAAATTTTTGTGAAAAGCATTGACATCTGCTCATTTTTCGCCTATTGTATAGGCAAGGCGCCCTTCGGGGCAGTACAATGATTTCTGTGTTTCTACATAAAGGAGGAACGATCATGTCCTTAGAATTCAACCGCCGCTCTTTCCTGAAGTACAGCGCCGCCGCTGCCGTGGCTGTGGCTGGTTCCAGCCTGCTCGTTGGCTGTGGTGAGGATGAGTATCAGAAGACCGGTAAAATCGGCAGCACCCTGAAGCTGATGGGTACCTTCAAAACCTATAAGAGCACCGATACCGCTAATCCTGGTAAGGCACCTGCTTATGCTGGCACTACGTTCACCTGCACCGTCAACATCAAGTGCACCACCAAAAAGGTTCCTCTGTATGTGACCAATGAGTGCTTTGAACTTACCGTCACCCACAAAGATCCCGGCACCAACAGTACGACCGAAACGAATTCCACTAAGCGGCATATCACGGTCGATCCGGAAGAATATGACCTGAAAGAGAGCGAGGATGCAAAGGACTTCAAGCTCACCATCACAGATGTCACCATTGCAGATGGCGACAAGGTCGAGCTGAAGTACTGGCCCCGCATTCAGGCCAGCAGCGGCAACAGCGGCTACACCCGTGCTTTCTGCACTTGGAAGATGGATGCCGTTGCTGATGGCTCCAACATCAAGCTCCAGTAAGTTTCACTCCGCACACTCCGCCCAAGGCTCACGCCTTGGGCGTTTTTATTTGCCCCTCTCCGTCATTCTGCCAAAACGCAAGCAAGGATTTTTAGTAGTTTTGTGTCTTGTGCATAAGGTGCCTTTCCTGCTACAATAAGAGCGTACCAACCGGGGAGCGCAGCGGCCGGACAGATGTGCCGCCGCGCTGTTTCCTTTTGAGGGATGGGCGTCCTGCCTGATTTCACAAGAACAGGAGTGTGCAGTTATGATCAATATGGTAAAGCTTCCCACCAACAAGAGCAGTCTGTTCCTGCGCGTGGCAAAGGGCCACTTCGCCACCAGCCACAGCCACATCAACTACTACATCGACGTCACCACCCAGAAAGCCCGCCTCTCGGAGGCGAAGGCTGTCGCCAAGGAGCTGGTGGCTGCCTATCAGCACAGCACCATCGTGGACACCGTGCTCTGTCTGGACGGTACACAGGTCATCGGCACCTGTCTGGCCAACGAGCTGACCAAAGACGGCTTTGCCAACATGAACGCCCACCAGACCATCTACGTCATCACCCCCGAGTACACCAGCGGCAGCCAGATCATCCTCCGCGACAATCTCGCCCCGATGGTCAAGGGCAAGCACGTCCTCATCCTGTCGGCCTCCATCACCACCGGCTACACCGTGCAGGCGGCCATCGAGGCGGTCAACTACTACGGCGGCACCGTGGCGGGCCTGTCGGCCATCTTCGCCACCACCCACGAGTGTCTGGGCATCCCGGTCACCTCCATCTTCGACCCCTCCAGCCTGCCCGACTACGCCAGCTTCGACAGCCGCGACTGCCCCATGTGCAAGGCCGGCCAGCACATCGACGCGCTGGTGAACAGCTTCGGCTATTCGGCCCTCTGAATCTGAAATTTTCCTCCCTCTTTCTCCCCGCCGTGCAGCTGCATGGCGGGGAGTTCTTTTATATATCGCAGTAAATCTACTGATATTTTTCTTGACATTTTCGCTGCCTTTGCATATACTAAAGATGAAAAAGATTGGAGGCATGTATTATGGCAGACATTTCGAGCGCGCTGCGCAGCACCATCCCCATCTCTCTGTTCAACCGCGGCATGGCCGGAAAGGTCTTTGAAGATGTCCGCCGTCAGGGCGCGAAGGTCGTCATGAAGAACAATTCCCCTGAGTGCGTCCTTCTCTCGCCGGAAGAATATCTCCGCCTCATCGACGAAGTAAACGACGCAAAGCTTGCTGCCCTTGCCGCCCAGCGGATGCAGGGCTTCGACCCCGCAGATGCCATTCCCGCCGAGGAGGTCTATCGGCAGAACGGCATTACCAAAGCCGCGCTTGACAGCATGGACGAGGTCGAATTTGAATGAATTGGACTCTGAAATTCCTGCCGGAGGCCCAAAAGGACTTCGAACAGCTCGCCGGAAATCAGAAGCTTCTGGTCGCAAAAGCTCTGGACAAGGTCGTGCAAAATCCCGTTTCCATCTACGAGGGCGGTTACGGCAAACCGCTTGGCAGCAAAAGCGGCACCGACCTCTCCGGCCTGCTGAAGATCAAGCTTCGTGATGCCGGGCTGCGCATCGTCTACAAGCTCGTCCGTACCGAAACGTCCATGCTGGTCATCGTGATCGGCGCCCGGGCCGACGATGCCGTTTACAAAATCGCCGAAAAGCGTGCTCACAAGCACGAACTATAAAAGGCTCTGCCCCTTTTTCGGGCAGAGCCTTTTGCTTATCTTCACCTTTTCTTCGGAAACACGAAGGGATCATGCCGGTATGCGATAAGCAGTTCTATGGTCATGAAGCACCAGATGACCGGCTCGCAGAGGATGACCGCGTTATACTCAAAGCGGGGGATGAAGAGCAGGACAAAGACGATCTTGCCCAGAAACTCGATGACGCTGGACAGCAGGGGCAGCACCTTCTCGCCCATGCTCTGCAGAGCATAGCGGGTGGAGAGCAGCATTCCCAGCACGGCGTAGAAGGGTGCATTCCAGACCAGATACCGTGCGCCGTTTTCCAGCACCACCGGCTCCGAAGAGCCGGACACCAGCTTTACCATCCACTCCGCACCCACACTCATAAGCAGGATAGCCGTCACAGCCACCACGACACCGTAGAGATAGATGTCCCGCATTCCACGGCGGACGCGGTCGGGATGGTTCGCGCCGTAGTTCTGGGAGACGTAGGTCGAGCAGGCAGAGGCCATCGCCGTCAGGGGCATATCCGTGAACGCAAAGAGCTTTCGGGCCGCGGTGTGGCCCGCGATGACCAGCGTACCGAGGCTGTTGATACCGTACTGCAAAACGACGGAGCCCGCCGAGACGATGCTGCTCATGAGGCCCATGGAGATGCTCTGGCTGAACAGCTCCCAATAGAGGCGGCTCTCCACATGGAAGTGCTTTTTCTCAGGCAGGAGCAGCCGGGCGCTGCGGAAAACATACAGGATGCAGAGCGCCACCGATACGCCCTGAGAGATGACCGTCGCCACACCGGCACCGGACACGCCCATGTCCAGCGCAGCGATGAACCAGAGGTCGAGGATGACGTTGAGCACCGACGAGAGGATGAGGAAGACCAGCGGCATAAAGCTGTTGCCGATGGCCCGCAGCAGGCCGGCGCAGAGGTTATAGGCAAACATGACGATGACGCCGAGGTCGATGATGATGATATAGCCGTAGGCGTCCTCTAAAATTTCCGCCGGGGTGTCCAGCAGTTCCAGCAGCGGATGCAGACCCGCCGCACCCGCCAGCGTGATGACCGCCGACGCGATGATGCCGATGACGATGGAACCCGCCACGGTCTGTTTGAGCTGGTCCTCGTCTCCGGCCCCGTAGGCGCGCGCTGCGACGATGGCGAGGCCGTTGCCGATACCGATGCCAAATCCAACCAGAAGCTCGTAGATGGCCCCGCAGGCGCCAATGGCGGCAAGGGCGGTATCGCCCAGCACATTGCCGACGATCATGGTATCCACGGTATTATAGAGCTGCTGGAAGAGGCACGACACCAGAATGGGCAGCATAAAGATGAACAGGCTCTTGAAGATGGGGCCGTTCATCAAATCGACGTTCCGGTTGAAGAATGATTTTTTCGCGGGGGGCTGGGTCATAGGTTTCTCCTTTTTGCCCACAAAAGGGAGCTGTTGCACACAACAGCTCCCTTTAAGCATTTTATCTGATTTTACAGCTCCTGCGTCTCGAAGCCGTTGACGGTCAGCACTTCCACACTCTTGAAGCCTGCGGCCTTGACGGCGGCGGCAGCCTCGTCGAAGCCGAAGGTCAGGCTGTCCACATCGTGGGCGTCGGAGGTGATGATGACCTTGCCGCCCATCTTCTGCCACTCTCCCAGAAGCCACGGGCCGGGGTAGAAGTCCTTGCGGTAGCCGCGGTAGACGCTGCCGGTGCTCACTTCCAGCAGGCAGCCGTGCTCTTTGGCAGCATTCAGCGCCTTGAGGGCTGCGGCCTTATAGCGGGGCGACTCCTCGTCGAAGAACTCACCGGCAGCGTTCAGCTTCTTGATGAGGTCGATGTGGGCGAGGATGTCGGGGCCCATGGCAGCCACCTTCTCCACCTCGGCGAAGTATGCCTCCACAGCGGCCAGCGGGTCGCCGTCGAAGTCGTCGTAGATGCAGTCGTGGAGGTCCTGGGGACGGAAGTCGATCTCGTAGTACTTGCCGGTGTTCTTGCCGTAGAGGTGGTGCGCAGAGCCGATCCAGTAGTCGTAGCCGGTGCGCTTGTCCTCGCTCAGCAGGTCCCACTCGATGCCGCAGAGGATGTCCACCTTGCCCTTGTACTCGGTCTTGAGCTTGGCGATGGTGGCCTTGTACTGGGCCGTGCGGCTGGGGCTCATGCAGTATTCACGGTCGCGCTGGGTATAGCTATGGCCCGTGAAGCCCAGTGTGGTCAGCCCCTGCGCACACGCAGCGGAGGCCATCTCCTGCAAGGTATTTTTGCCGTCGCACATCGTCGAGTGACAATGGACACTGGACTTCTTATAATCTGCCATAGTGAATCACTGCATCCTTTCCTGTTTGACCTTGTGGTCGATGACGTGTCGTTTTTCCAGTTCGCGGGTGATGTCCTCCACCGTGATGCCGGCCTGCACCATCAGCACCAGCACATGGTATGCCAGATCGCTGATCTCGTAGACCGTCTCGGCCTTGTCTTCCTTTTCGCCCGCGATGATGACCTCAGTACACTCCTCGCCCACCTTCTTGAGGATCTTTTCTTTGCCCTTCTCGAAGAGATAGGTGGTGTAGCTGCCCTCTTTGGGGCTGGTCTTGCGGCCCTTGATGAGGTCATACAGCCCCTGCCAGCTGAACTGCTTCAGCTCCGGGGAAACATACACTTCGTTGAAAAAGCAGCTCTCGGCACCGGTGTGGCAGGCGGGGCCGCTCTTGACGACCTCAACCACCAGCGCGTCGGCGTCGCAGTCGGCGGTGATGGACACCACACGCTGGACGTTGCCGCTGGTCTCGCCCTTGCGCCAGATCTCCTGACGGCTGCGGCTCCAGAACACCGTCCGGCCCTCCGCGATGGTCAGCGCCAGCGTCTCGGCGTTCATGTAGGCGAGGGTCAGCACCTCTTTGGTGTAGTGGTCCTGCACGATGGCAGGGATGAGGCCCTTTTCGTCAAATTTCAGGTCCATAATGTTTCTCCTTCCCCGCAGGGGGGACAGCTATAGTTTAGCGTATTCGGCGGGCAAACGCAAGGGCTCAGAGCCGCATTTCCACGCCATTTTCGTTTAAGTATTCCTTTAGTTCCCGGATGGTGAGCAGCTTCTGGTGGAAGATGCCCGCCGCAAGGCCCGCGTCGATGCCTTTATGATGGAACAGCTCGAGGAAGTCTTCCTTTTTGCCCGCGCCGCCGCTGGCGATGATGGGGACGTTCACCCGGGCCGCCACGGCGTCCAGCATCTCGAGGTCGAAGCCGTTCCGGACCCCGTCAGTGTCGATGCTGTTGAGGCACACTTCGCCTGCACCGTTGTCCACGCACCATTTGATCCATTCCAGCGCGTCCCGGCCAGTGTCTTCGCGCCCGCCCTTGGCAAAGACGCGGAACTGGCCGTCCACCCGCTTGACGTCGGCAGAGAGGACCACGCACTGGTCGCCGTACCGCTTGGCTGCCGCCGGGATGAGACCGGGGTCTCTCAGTGCGCCCGAGTTGACGCTGACTTTATCGGCACCACACTTGAGCACCCGGTCGAAATCGTCCAGCGTGTTGACGCCGCCGCCCACCGTGAGGGGGATGAAGATCTCTCTGGCCACCCGGGTGAGGATGTCGGTGAAGAGGGCGCGGCCCTCGGCGCTGGCCGGGATGTCGTAGAACACCAGCTCGTCGGCACCCGCCGCGTTGTACATCCGGGCCATCTCCACCGGGTCGGCCACATCCTTGATGCCCTCGAAGTTCGTTCCCTTGACGACCCGTCCGTTCCGGACGTCCAGACAGGGGATGATGCGTTTCGTTATCATGGTCTAGCTCCTTACTTCTGCACCAGCGCGACGCAGCGCCCAAGGCCCAGCGCACCGGTGTACAGGCTCTTGCCGAGGATGGCGGCGGCAGTCCCCATCTCTTCCAGTTCCAGCAGCTCCTTTTCCGAGGAAATACCGCCGCTGGCCGTGATGGCCACGCCCGGCACTTCTTTTGCAAGCTGGCGGTAGAGGGCGAGGTTGGTGCCTTTCATCGCGCCGTCGCAGGCAATGTCGGTGTAGATGATGGCCTTGCATCCAGCCTCAGCCAGACGCTGACAGAAGGCCACGCCCGGCTCAGCGCTGACGTCCTTCCAGCCGTGGATCGCCACATAGCCGTCCCTGGCGTCCACGCCCACGGCAATTTTTTCGCCGTACTTTTTCAGCATCCGGGCCGTAAAGTCAAAGTTCGTCACGGCCACACTGCCGAGGATGCACCGGCCCACGCCCAAAGAGAGATATTTTTCAATCCGCTCTTCGGTGCGGATGCCGCCGCCTACTTCGATATACAGGCCGCCCTGCTTTGCCAGCGCGGCGATGGTGTCGTAGTTGGAAAGGGTTCCGTCCTTTGCGCCGTCCAGATCGACGACGTGGAGGTTCTTTGCCCCGGCTTCGAGAAAAGCCCGTGCCTGGGCGCAGGGGTCTTCGCCGTAGACGGTCATCCGGTCGTAATCGCCCTGCGTCAGGCGCACGACTTTGCCGCCCCGCAGGTCAATGGCTGGGAATAGCTGCATTTTCGTTTCTCCTTATAATTCCGCAAACGCTTTCAGCAGCCGCAGCCCTGCGTCACCGCTTTTCTCCGGGTGGAACTGGGTGCCGTACACCTTGCCTGATTTCACCACGCCGGTGACGGGCAGGGAATAGTCGCTGACGGCCAGTGTGTTGGCAGCGCAGTTTTTGCCGTAATAGCTGTGGACGTAGTAGAAATACTCGCCGTCCCTGACGTACTTGAACAGCGGGTCGTCCCGCAGGATGTGGACGGCATTCCAGCCGATCTGCGGCACTTTCAGGCTCTTGTCGCCGAGGTCGGGAGCCAGCGGGCATACCTGCCCCGGCACGAAGCCAAGGCCGTCGTGCTCGCCGTACTCGCAGCTCTTTTCAAACAGCAGCTGCATCCCGAGGCAGATGCCGAGGAGGGGCTTCTTCGCCGCTTCTTCCCGGATGACCGGTACAAGGCCGGTGGCCTCAAGTTTTGCCATCGCGTCCCCGAAAGCGCCCACGCCCGGCAGGATGAGCCGGTCAGCGGCGCGGATGTCGGCGGCGTCCGCGCTGACCTTCGCTTCCAGCCCCAGATGGGCCAGACTCGATTTCAGGCTGAACAGGTTGCCCACGCCGTAGTCGATGATGCATATCATACCAGCAGTCCTTTCGTGGAAGGGATTTCGTCCCGATGGGCCGCATCGATGCGGACGGCATCGGCCAGCGCACGGCCAGCGCCCTTGAACGCGGCCTCAAGGATGTGGTGGCTGTTCTCGCCCGCGAACTGAACGAAGTGGACGGTGGCCGGCACGCTGCGGGCAAAGCCCAGCCAGAATTCCTTGGCGCACTCCACGTCGAAGTCGCCGACTTTTTCGGTGCTGCAATGGATGTCCCAGTTCAGGGTGCAGCGGCCCGAGATGTCCACGGCGCAGAGGATGAGGGCTTCGTCCATGGGCAGATAGAAGCTGCCGTACCGGTGGATGCCCCGCATATCGCCCAGCGCCCGGGCGAACGCCTGCCCCAGCGCGATGCCCACATCCTCGGTGGTGTGGTGATAATCCACCTCCACGTCGCCGTGGCAGGTAAGCACCAGATCAAAGCGCCCGTGCCGCGCAAACAGCTCCAGCATATGGTTCAGAAAGCCGCAGCCGGTGTCCACCTGATACCGGCCTGCGCCGTCGAGGTTCAGGGTCAGCTCGATCTGGGTCTCGTTGGTGTTCCGCTCGATGGTCACTTCCCGCATGGCTCAGCCCTCCAAAATTTCATCCAGCGCCCGCAGAAGGGCGGTCATGTCGTCCGGCGTGCCGATGGTGATGCGCAGCCAGTTCGAAATACGGGGTGCGTCGAAGTGGCGCACCAGCACGCCTTTTTCTTTCAGTTTCCGGTAAAGTTCGCTGCCGCTCTTTTTGTCGGTGGAAGCAAACAGGAAATTGGAGCGGCTGTCCAGCACGGCAAAGCCCCGCGCTTCCAGCTGCTGCTTTGTCCAGCCCCGCGTCTCCACGATAGCGGCGCGGGTCTTGTCGAAGTAGTCCGTATCTTCCAGCGCGGCCTTGCCCGCCTTCAGGGTCAGACGGTTGATGTTGTAGGGGTTGAGGCTGAACTTGACCCGATTGAGGTCGGCGATGAGCTTCGCATTGCCCATAGCGAGGCCCAGCCGCGCACCGGCCAGCTGACGGGACTTCGAGAAGGTCTGGACCACCAGCAGATTTTCGTAGTTGTCGATGAGCGGCACACAGCTCTCGCCGCCGAAATCCACATAGGCCTCGTCCACGATGACCACATGGTTGGGGTTCGCCTTCAGGATCTCCTCGATGGCGCTGCGGGGCAGGGCCAGACCGGTGGGAGCATTGGGGTTGGCGATGACGATGGTCTCGTTCAGGCCATAATAGTCTGCCGGGTCGAGGGTGAAATCTTCTTTCAGCGGGATGATGTGGCTGGGGATGTGCATCAGCCCGCACCAGACGCCGTAGCAGCCATAGGTGATGTCTGCATAGGCCAGCGGGTGGTTCTCGTCGCAGAAGGCCCGCAGGGCGAAGAACAGGTTCTCGTCGCTGCCGTTGCCGGGCATGATCTGGTCAGGCTGTAAGTCGAAATGTGCTGCCGCTGCCCGCAGCAGCTCGGCACAGGCAGGGTCGGAGTAGAGGCGGAGCTTTTCCACCTCGGCCTCGCTCACCGCCCCCACCACGGCCGGAGAGGGGAGATAAGGGCTTTCGTTGGTGTTCAGCTTAATGTACTGCTGGTCCTGCGGCTGTTCGCCCGGGGTGTAGGGAGTGACAGCTTCCAGCGTGGGAGAAAGAAAACGGCTCATAGCAAGTTCCTTTCAGTTTTCGGGTTTATGGGCAGCGGCCTTGGCCTCTCCGTCATTGCTTACGCAATGCCACCTCTCCCAAAGGGAGAGGCTTTTGGCTCCCCCTTTGGGGGAGCTGGCGCGAAGCGCCTGAGAGGGCAAGCCGCCTGTCACTTATCGTACCGGATGGTCACACTGCGGGCGTGGGCGTGCAGGCCCTCCCGCTCGGCAAAGTCGGCGATGCGGGGCGCAGCCTTTTCCAGCGCCTCCCGGGTGTAGTAGATGAAGCTGGACTTCTTGACGAAGTCGTCCACGCCCAAAGGGCTGGAGAAGCGCGCCGTGCCGCTGGTGGGCAGGGTGTGGTTCGGGCCGGCGAAGTAGTCGCCCAGTGCCTCGGGGACGTTCCGGCCGAGGAAGATGCTGCCTGCATTTTTGATCTCATTCAGCACGCTGAAGGGGTCGTCCACACAGACTTCCAGATGTTCGGGTGCGATGATGTTGCAGGCTTCGATGGCCTTGCGCAAATCAGAACAGACGATGATCTTGCCGTTGTCATCCACGCTGGCGCGGGCGATGGCGGCGCGGGGCAGCTGGGGGATCTGCACTTCCAGCTCTGCCTGCACGGCCTTGGCCAGCTCAGCGCTGTCCGTGACGAGGACGGGGCTTGCCAGCCTGTCGTGCTCGGCCTGACTCAGCAGGTCGGCGGCCACCCAGGCGGGGTCACAGCCGCCGTCGGCCAGAACCAGGATCTCGCTGGGGCCTGCTATCATGTCGATGCCCACCTTGCCAAAGACCTTTCTCTTGGCAGTGGCGACGTAGATATTGCCCGGGCCGACGATCTTATCCACCGCCGGGATGCTCTGGGTGCCGTAGGCCAGCGCGGCCACGGCCTGTGCGCCGCCGGTCTTGAAGATCCTGGTCACGCCTGCGGTGGCCGCGGCGGCGAGGATGACCGGATCGATCTTACCGTCCTTACCGGCGGGAGTGGTCATAACGATCTCCGAAACGCCCGCCACCTTGGCCGGGATGACGTCCATCAGGACGGTGGAAGGATACGCCGCCGTGCCGCCCGGGACGTAGACACCTGCCTTCTCGATGGGGGTGTATTTCTGGCCCAGCACGATGCCGGGCTTGTCGTTCATCACAAAATTTTTATGGACCTGCTGGCGGTGGAAGGCCTCGATGTTGGCGGCGGCCTCCCGCAGCGTTTCGAGGAAATAGCCGTCCATCTTCGCAAAGGCTTCTTCGATCTCCTCCTGCGTCACCTGGATGTTATCCAGCTTGGCACCGTCGAACTTGAGGGCGTATTCTTTCAGGGCCTCGTCGCCCCGGGCGCGGACATCGGCAATGATGCCGTCCACCACCTCTTCCACATTCTTCTCCGCGCGGATGTCACGGTTCAGGATCTCTTCGGGCTTCAGCTCATCGAAGTGATACAGCTTTATCATTTTTTCTCCTCCTTTGCGGCAAGGGCGGCACGCAGCTTTTCGAGCATCTCGTCCATTTCGCGGTGCTTGAACTGGTAGCTGGCCTTATTGGCGATGAAGCGGGCCGAGATGGGCATGAACTCCGTCACCACCCGCAAACCGTTTTCCCGCAGGGTCGTACCCGTCTCCACAATATCCACGATGACGTCGGACAGGCCCAGGATGGGGGCCAGCTCAATGGAGCCGTTTAGCTTGATGATGTCGATGTCCCGCCCGATGGATGCATAATAGCTCTTGGCGATGTTGACGAACTTGGTTGCCACCCGCACCGGGCGGCTGGGGTCGTCTTTGTAATCTGCCGGGGCGGCGACGCACATCCGGCACTTTCCGAGGCCGGTGTCCAGCAGCTCGTAGACATCGGCAGACGCTTCCGTCAGGATGTCCTTGCCCACGATGCCCACGTCTGCCGCGCCGTGCTCGACGTAGATGGCAACGTCGCTGGGCTTGACGAGGAAGTACCGGATGCCGGCGGCGGGGTTCTCCACCACCAGTTTACGGGTGGCGTTGTAGTCTTCGGGGCAGCCGTAGCCGATGCCAGCCAGCAAATTATAGACCTTGTCGCCGAGACGGCCCTTCGGCAGAGCTACGTTCAGCATGGTCTTTTCGGTTTTCTGCTGCTGCACCGGCGGGAGCGGGGCGCTCAGGCGGTCCAGCTCGTCGAGATAGACCGCAAAGCCGATGGCCCCCGCGCCCGGGGTGAACTTCTGCATCAGCAGGTCATACCGCCCGCCCTTGAGCACCGGACGGGGAAGCGACTCCAGATAGCCCTGAAACACAAGGCCGTTGTAATATTCCATCTCACCGGCCAGCGTCATGTCCAGACGGATGCTGCCGCCTGCACCAGCCAGCTCTTCGGTGATGGCTTTCAGCTCGGCAGCGGCGGCTTCCATCTGCTCGTTCCGGCAGGCGGCTTCCACACGGGGAAGCACATCCTCACAGCTGCCGCAGAGGCTCATCAGCCCCGCCAGCGCGTCGGCACCGGCCTCATCCAGCCCGGCGGCGGATGCCGCCGCTTTCAGCTCGTGGAGGTTTTTCGCTTTCAGCTTTGCCAGCAGGGCGGCGCGGGAAGCTTCCGGCACGTCCAGCGCATCCAGCAGACCGAACAGGTAGCCCATGTGGCTCACTTCCAGCACCCACGGCTGGCCCAGCTGCTCGAGGGACTGTGCCGCCAGCGACACCGCCTGCCGCACCTGTCCTTCGCCCACATCGCCCAGCATCTCAAGGCCCATCTGGCCGATCTCCTTGAAGGTGTGGCTTTCTGCCGAGGGGCGGTAGACATTTTCGTGATAGTAGTAGCGCAGTGTCTCGCCCGGCGCGGGCTGCGCCGTCTTGGCAATGGAGAGGGTCACGTCAGGTTTCAGTGCCAGCAGCCGCCCGTCCAGATCGGTAAAGGTGATGACCTGCTCCGACGAGAGGAAGCTGCGGTTCTCCTGATACAGCCCGTACTCCTCGAACCGGCCCATGTGATATTTGCGGCAGCCCGCCGCCTCATACAGCGCCCGCAGCGCGAAAGAGGCCTGTTCCTTCGGCTGTAAGCAGGAGATGTCAAATTTCATACCTTTTCCCTCACTTTTCACCGGGCGCTTGCCCGCCC
>SKEE01001123.1_pt1 | contig 24238 bp, 19 predicted proteins | sample 4826661 | NCBI WGS metagenome assembly SKEE01 (sample SAMN11008817, study PRJNA524170) | human gut metagenome | biome: Human fecal sample; material: Feces; isolation source: fecal sample from pouch patient p20 | host: Homo sapiens | place: Israel: Tel-Aviv | collected 2016-11-14
CTCCAGGTGAGTTTTCTTTTGATATATAAACCAGGAGAAAATGATATGGGACTGCAGTGGGAAAAAAGGATCATACAGGAATATCAGAGTGAAATTACACTTGACGATCTGGCAGGAAGAAAAAACTGGATCAACTATTTAAGATTTACACTGGATCCGGAAGCTGACGGTGGAAATTGTCTGCTGTTTATCGGAGAAGCGCACACTGGCAAGAAAACGCTGCTGCGGGCAGCGGCCGGTGAATGGGCGGTACAGGGATATGAGATTTATGAAGTCTACGGGGAAGAACTTTCCAGAGATAAGGAAGTACTCAGAGAACAGATAGACACAATCTATGACAAAATGACAGAGGGCAGAAAAATCCTTCTGTTTTATTCCCTGGACAAAATAAAAAGCAGAGAAGCAGGGAGAATGCTGGCATTTGGGCTGGAACAGATCAGCAGGAATGCAGAAAATACGACAATACTGGCTACTGCACAAAGTGCAGAGAGACTGTCTGAACGGATGCTGAAGCTGTTTACGATATGCCCGGTCGGCAGGTTTAAAGAAGAGGAACTGACAGAAGCTATGCAGGCCTTTCTGGCGTCCTGCTGTCCGGAAGGCGAAGAAGAACAGAAAAAGATCAGGGAAGCCCTGAAAGACCGGAACTGCTGGGAACTGGAACGTATTGCAAACCTGGCAGTAAACTATGCGGTCCTGGAACTGACAGATGGTCAGAACAAAAACATGGAAGAAGTACAGAATCTTCTGGAAGAAGAAAAACTGAAAGTTACTTTTGAACAGATCCAGAAAGCTGCAGAGGATATTGCATCCGTCCGGTGGAAAAAAGAACCAAAAGAGAAAAAATATGTTTATATGGACAGAGTATTCGAAAGACCGGCAGTGCAGGAAAATGTTGCAGAATCATCGCAAAGCCAGAAGGATGAAATAATCCCGGATGATAAAGTTACAGGTTTAGATGGACTGGGAGAGAAGAATTTAGATGAGAGTATTGAGCAGGCCACACAGGTTCTTGAAGCAGGAGATCCTACAGAGGGTGAAATAATGGAACAGATGGAGGCAAATGGAGAACTGGAAAAACCTATTGACCTTTCAGGAATAGAAGTAGTTGATTAATACAGGGGAGAATGGTATGTCAGAAATCAAAATAAAAGAAGTGATGGAGGAAATCTACCATAAACTTCAGGATGGAGATACGCGCCTGAGTGAAGAACAGGCAGAAACCTACAGAGAGATTGTGCTGAAACTCTGGAAGAGTACAGAGGACGAAGTGCCGTTTGAACTTGGAAATATAGATGCCGAGATCATCAGTATGCTTGGATTTTTTGAAAGCGCGGTGATCCGGGGAAATCTCAAAACAGCGAATCAGGTTCTGGCGGCAGTGACAGAAGGAATACGATTTGCCAGACTTCCGGTTGCGGGAGCCACAGCTTCGGAGAAGGAGCGCATCCGTAAGAAAAGAGAGGAAACGCTTCACAGACTGAATCTTTTACTCAAATTCCAGGATCATTATGATGAACTTGAGATTAAAATCCGTGCAATACAGGAAAAACAGGAGGAATACCTGACAGAGATTCATCTTGCAGAAAAAGAGGTAGATGCATATCAGGAGGAAAAATCTTATTACGAACAGAAAGTCAGCCGCGTCATAAGTGGAAAAGAAAGGCTCACGCCGGACACAAAGGAATTCGTAAACAAGGTAAACCGTCTGGCAGAAGCCAGAAACAATTATAACAGGCACAGAATTCTTAAGGAAATCCTTACAGAAAGAAGCCAGATCCTGCTGAATTCCATCCACACGATCAATCAGATCGCCTTTGGAAGTGTAGAAATCCTTGGACAGGAGACCATGGAAGACCTTAAACACACCATGGATCAGTACGAAAAAAATGTAAATGACCAGAAAAAACAGAACAAAGAAATCAAATCCATCATCGGACATATGGACAGAATTCTGGACAGCGCCGCAGAAATGGCAGACGAGTCCTGCACAGGAAATGATGAATTGGCCGCCGACTGGGAAAAATTGAAGAAAAAACAGAAAGAAATGAAACGAGGACAGGATCATGTGGAGATGCATACGCTGTGAAAAAGAAAATCAGGATGTTGAAGAAAAATGCACAGGCTGCGGGCATGGAAAGACGATGAATTATATTCAGCACAGAACCCTGTCAAAAGTTTCAGAGTACACAGCTGAAAACTGGAGAATATCGGTGGATCCTTCAGAAGATTTAAGGAAGCAGGGAATGGAACACCTTCAGAAAGCCATAGAGATTTTTGAAAGAACAAATACGGACACAATTGATATCTGGAAGATGACAGTGGCAGAATTAAAGGAGTATTTCGAAACAGGCGGCATAGCTTCAGTAAAAGAAAAGCCTGTATTGATGGCAGATAATGATGAAAAATATGTTTTCAGGTCTGATATTCTTCGAGAAAGCATTCATAAAATAGAATTCGTAAAAATCAACAGAAATCAGGTGCCAAACAGTGCCTGGGACGTATCAGGAGATAAAAATGGAACAGTCTGGGCATGGACAGAGGACGCTGGAAGAACTCTAAAAATAGGAGCAGAAAACCAAATTTATGCAAATCCTGATTGTAAGGGAATGTTTAAAAATTATACAGAAGTAAACGAAATAGAATTTAATAATATGCTTGATACGGCCTGTGTTATAAATATGTCCTTTATGTTCTTGGGCTGTAAAAATCTTATGGAACTGGATGTAAGTGGATTTGATACTGTGCATGTTATGGATATGAAATCTATGTTTAATGGATGTGAAGGTCTGTTGGAATTGGATGTAAGCAGATTCGATACAGGAAATGTAACAGATATGTCCCTTATGTTTTTCGGCTGTAAAAATGTACAGAACTTGGATATAACAGGATTTGATACATCGAGAGTTACGGATATGAACTGTATGTTTTATGATTGTGAAGGTCTGACAAAATTGGATGTGAGCAGATTAGTAACAGGAAATGTAACGGATATGTCCTTTATGTTCAGGGGCTGCAAAAATCTGACAGATCTGGATGTAACAGGATTTGATATATCAAGCGTTACAAATATGAACTATATGTTTTATGGCTGTGAAAATCTCAGAGAATTGGCTGGAAGAGAACTTATTGAAAACCATCCGGTGGATAAGAACGATATCTTTGGAGAATGCAGGAATTTAAGGAAAAAATCGGGGATTTTCAACAGACATTAGTCAGTCCTGAGATGGCAGGGCAGACTTTGCAAAATTGCTGACTGTAGATCGAAATAATAAAAATGCTTGAAGACGTGGGAGAAAAGTATGTGGAAATGTATACGCTGTGAGAAGGAAAATCAGAATGTTGAAGAAAAATGCACAGGCTGCGGACATGAAAAGACGATGAATTATATTCAGCACAGAACCCTGTCAAAAGTCTCAGAGTCTGTAGCTGTAAACTGGAAAATACCCATGGATTCCCCAGAGTATTTTATAAAACAGGGAAGCGTATACATTCAGAAGATCATAGAGTGCCTGGAAAAAACAAATGCGGACCAGAGCGACATGTGGGATATGACATTGTCAGAATTAAAGAAATATTTTGAAACAGGCGGCATAGCTCCAGTAAAAGAAAAGCATGTATTGATGTCGGACAATAATGGAAAATATGTTTTAGGCTCAGAGATTCTTCGAGAAAGCATTCATAAAGTAGAATTCGTAAAGATTGACAGAACCCAGGTGCCGGACAGCGCATGGGATGTATCGGCAGATAAAAACGGAACCATCTGGGCATGGACAAAAGCGGCAGGAAAGATTCTTAAAATAGGAGCAGAGAACAGAATTTATGCGAATCCGGACTGTGGGGGATTTTTTCAAAATTATAAGGAAGCAGAAGAAATAGAATTTAATAATATGCTTGATACGGCTCGTGTTACAAATATGGAAGATATGTTTAAAGGCTGTAAAAATCTTTCAGAACTGGATGTAAGCGGATTTGATACTACTGGTGTTACGAATATGGCAGGTATGTTTTCCTGGTGTGCAAATCTTACACAACTGGATGTAAGCAGATTTGATACAGCAAATGTTACAGATATGTCAATGATGTTCCATTCCTGCGAAAATCTACAGAATCTGGATGTAAGTGGATTTGACACGGCACATGTTACAGATATGTTTTCGATGTTTTGGAGATGCAAAAGCCTGTATGAACTGGACGTGACGGGATTCGATACCGCTTGCGTCACGGATATGAAAAGCATGTTTTCGAATTGTGAAAATCTTACAAAGCTGGATGTGAGCAGATTCAATACCGCAAATGTAACGGACATGTCCTATATGTTTTTGTACTGTAAAAATCTTACAGAATTGACGGGAAGTAACACGGTCGAAAATCGTCTGGCGGATAGAACGAGTATGTTTACAGGGTGTGAACTTCTGAAAAAAGCAGACTCTGCAAAGAAAAAGCAAAAAACAATTCAGGTACAGAATCAGAGTGAACTGGACAGAAGATTAAAACAAAGAACTTATGAGGGGAACAGCATCAGGGAAATCTGCAATAAGTTTCTCTCATACGAAGCGAATCAGATCGTTGACAATGCCCGGAGCAACAATTTAGATCTCATAAATAATCTGCAGATTTATCAGAATCACAACATTTATCTGATCCACGATGATACCTGGCGAAAAAATGGACAGAGTGGTTTTGCACTTACGGAGCAGGGAATTTATACAAAAGCTTTATTTAAAGGTGCCAAATTTCTTTCCTGGAAAGAATTTCAGGAATGCGGGTCTATAAACATATTCGGAGATGAAGAATTAATAGCCGGGGGCAAATGTATTGCTTTGCTGAGCGGTGACAGAAGTACACTTTTGGAGCTTGAGCGGATGTTTATTTCAATCCATGAATACCTGAACCGCGGGGCAGACATGTGATCGAAGAAAAAGGGTTCTGATACAGGTGGAATCTGTGGTTTTGGAACCGCGAATATTTGATTGATTAAAAATTTCAGAAAGACGAGGATACAGATTATATGTGGAAATGCATACGCTGTGAAAAGGAAAATCAGGATAGTGAAGAGATGTGTGCAGCCTGCGGTCATGAAAGGGCTATGGACTATACCGGTCACAGAACGCTGTCAAAGATTTCTTCATCTGTGACAGATAACTGGAAAAGCAGTCAAAGCGATCCGGAATATTTTAAAGCTGAGGCGCTGAAACATTTAAAAGAGGCGGCAGAGCTTCTGGAAAAATCAGGTTTCAGTGGAGCCGCTGCAAAGATAAATGAAGTGATTACAGAGGTAGAACAGTATTCACCCAGGCAAAAGCTTCAGATGGATTTTACCATGATACTTAGAATGTACCTGGAAAAGACACAGGCATTGCAAACAGAGAAAAAAACAGAATTCAAGAACAGGAAACAACAGCAGAGAACAATTCGTGTGCTTAATCAGGAGGAATTGGATAACCGGAAAAACCGTAGAATTTACACAGGAAACAGTATCAAAGAAATATGTGAAAATTTTCTGTCCTACGAAGACAACGAATGGATTAACGGTGGTTATTTTAAAAATGTAAAAATAGAATTTTCAGAAGAAAGTTTCCTGTTTTTTGGTGATAGTGAAAAAAGCGGTTTTGCAATCACAGAAAAAGGAATTTACAGCAAAGATACAGTAGGAACAGCAGATTTCCTTTCATGGGAAAACTTTGGGGAAGCCAGGGTAATGTACCCGGGCAATGGAGTGCTTAAAATAAAAGGAAACAAAATTGCAAGCATAGCTTATTTTACCTGGGACAGAGAAAGCTTTCTTCAGATAGAAATGCTGTTTATTGCGATTCATGCATATTTGAATAGAAATACACCCTACATTGAGCAGGATACTGATATCGTAAAAAATAAAACCCCGAATATCAGAATCGTAGAGAATCATCACCCAACTCAGCAGGATACAAATCCATTTCGTATTGGAGGTCAGAACGTACTGGGGAAAGATACAAACCCTGTAGACCAGGAAAAAATAGAAATTCAGAAACAGCAGAACTCAAACGCATTCCGTTATGGAGGTCAGAACGTACTGGGAAAAGATGCAAACCCTGCAGGCAGTGAAAAAACAGACACTCAGGAACCATCAGCAGTAATTTATGCGAGAGATATTTTGCTGAATGACGGGAAAGTTTATGACGGCAGCAGCATAGCAGAAATCTGTCTGAAGTTTCTTTCCTATGAAGAGAATAAAGGGATTGATACAGGTCGGAAAGACAACATCATAAATATACTGAAAATCCCGTCCGGTGATACGATTTACCTTATACATGACGACTCCTGGTTTAAAAGAGGAAAAAACGGTTTTGCAATCACAGACAGGGGAGTATATGTCAAAGATATTGGTGAGGCGGCCGATTTTGTACCATGGGAAGAATTCAGAAAATGCAAAAACATAGAATCAAAATCCTGTTATGTAACAGCAGATGGAAGAAAAATAGCTTATATTACAGGTGGCGATAGACTGAGATCACAGGTAGAGAGACTCTTTATTACAATTTATAAATTACTGAACGAAAAAGAAAATTGATAAATTTTGGAGGAATATAAAGAATTATGTGGAAATGCTTGCGTTGCGAAAAGGAAAATCAGGATTCAGCAGAGAAGTGCGCGAGTTGTGCTCATGAAAGAACCATGGACTATATTCAGTACAGGACGCTGTCGAAAGTTTCAGAGACTACATCAGTAAACTGGAAGAGGACTGCCAGTATTCCAGAGGGTATTGAGAAACCTGTATTAATGGCAGATGAGGATAGCACTACAGTTTTTGGAAGTAAGATTCTTCGTAAAAATATTCGGGAAATAGAGTTTGTGAAAGTCAAAAAAGAAAAGGTACCGAGTGGAGCATGGGATGTTTCAGAAGATAAAAAGAAAACAATACAGGCATGGACAGAGAGTACAGACAAAGGACTGATTCTCAAAATTGGATCTGAAAATGGAGTATATGCGAATCCGAACTGCAAAAGCCTTTTTTCGGGTTATTCAAATGTTAAAAAAATAGAATTTAACCATTTGTTTGATACAAGTAAGGCAATATGCATGGAATATATGTTTTATGAGTGCGGAGAGTTAGAAGACATAGATGTAAGCAGATTTAATACCGGCAATGTTACAGATATGGCATGCATGTTTGCTTTTGACAATAAATTAAAAAAGCTGGATATGAGTCAATTTGACACAGGTAAAGTTACAGATATGGCAGGTATGTTTGCAGATTGTTTCGTATTGGAAAGTTTACAAATAGATGGATTTGATACCGGCGAAGTTCTGGATATGACAAATATGTTTCAGGATTGTTCTGGACTAAAGGAGATTAATACAAGCGGTTTTACCACTGGAAATGTTGTTGAGATGGGTGGTATGTTTGGGGGCTGTTCTGGACTAAAAGAGATTAATACAAGCGGATTTGATACGGGGAATGTTATTAACATGGAATATATATTTTTCGGTTGTGAGAATCTGGTTAAAATAGATACAAGTAAATTTATTACGGATAAAGTATCAGATATAACAAATTTGTTTGAAGGCTGTAAAAAGCTTGGAAATATGGAAATTCTTAATTCTGTCGAACTTAATGAACGAAAAATTCATAGAAATTATGCCGGAAACAATGTTGAAACAATTTGCAAAAAATTTCTTTCATATAAAGACACAGAGATTGTTGATAATGCACTGAATAATAAAAAGGTGCTTATAAATGTATTACAGATTGAACCGGGAGATAAAATTTATATTCTTCATGATACTTCCCTGTTTAGAAGAGGAAAAAGTGGTTTTGCTGTCACAGACAAAGGAATTTATGTGAAAGAGCCATGGCAAGATACTCAGGTTGTATATTGGAAAGACTTCAAAAAATATACAAAGATAACAAGAGACAGAGGCGCTATTATAGCTGATGGGAAAGCTGTGGCACACTTTTCAGGCAGTGAAGAAGTATTGCTGCAACTGGAAGTAATGTTTGATGCAATTCACAAGTGCTTAAACCATAGAATTCTGGGATAAATGTTTGTTTTGGTGTATACTGATAATAATCAGAATTGGAAAGCGGGGAATATAAAGATGCCAGCGTATGATGTAGCGTATCTGGACAGCATGATCAAAAAGCACAGATATTTATTTAAACTGATCGGATGAAACTGCGAGGGGAATGCTTTTGCGGTGATTGACAGGTATCTGCGAGGAGAATACCGGAAACGAATGGATGAAGGTAATCCATTATACCTTAATAAAACTCCGAAGCAGATTCTGGGGGATATGGGTATTCGAATACAGCCAGATCTGGAAATCAGTGACAGATATGACGAATTTATTCTTGCGTGGATGGCAGACATTTATACTTATCTTCAGTGGAAATACGCGCTTCCATCGGAACAGATCGCAGAAAAAATTTTTCCGGAAGATCTTTACAAAAAATATTACCCACTGCATGAGACTTCAATAGAAAATGCGGTGGATAAGCTGAAACAGATTTATTCGTTATGACAGCCAGTTAAGAGAGAAGGCAATGCGTATGGAAAAGAGTATAAAATGTCCCGGATGTGGGCGGGAATATCAGGAACAGATGGCGCAGTGCGCCTGCGGATGGGATTTTACGGAAGATTTTGTTTTGTATCCGTCAGTTAGTCGAATACCGGAAGAATCTGAACAGTTTCATATAGTTGAGGATGCTTATACAAAAAAGATTCAGGAGATAATGGGCAGGGTAGAAGCCGCATATCAGGCGAGCCTGAATGAGTCGAAGGAGCTGAGTAGGATAGCGCAGGATCTGGAAGAAGCCGAAAATCTGATAAAAACAATCATTCGCCGGGACGGAAGTGACGAAAATTTTGAGTGGTTTGGAAAAATATATATGCAGAAGACTCTGATTCAGGGGAAACTTCAGAGACAGTCGAGTATGGAAATAAAGAGGAATCTTTCTGGAAACAGGAAAAATCTGGATAATGAGGAGCAGGATAAATTTCTCAGAATATACCGGGAAGCAGAGGAAGGAAGCAGAGACGCTCAGTTTGCAGTCGGATATATGTATGAACAAGGCGAAGGAACGGAAATTGATTATAATGAGGCGGCGAAATACTATTCGATGGCGGCGCAGAAAGGACATGAGGGAGCACAGCATAATCTGGCGGTTTTGTATTATACAGGTCGGGGTGTAAAACAGGACATGAGACAGGCATACGAATGGTTTTATCGGGCAGCCAGAAGCGGAGTAAACATTTCAATGTGCATGCTTGGGAGTATGTACGAGAACGGCGAATATGTAAAGAAAGACCTGAAATCTGCGCTGTACTGGTATCAGATGGCATACAAATCCGGAAACAAAGCTGCTTACGATAAATGGCAGAAAGCGAAAGCAAAGATCATAAAGTGCTGATGAAGTACATAAGTGACAAAAACAGGACAGCCCTGTGAATCAGAAAAAAGATGATTCACAGGGCTGTCTTTGTGTTACGGAAAATTCAGTTTATTTTTTGCGTCTGCACAGCCAGAAGCATCCGAATGCAGGAATCTGCACTCCTTTGGCTTCGAGTTCGCGGCCAGAGATCAGGTCGGTGTACATGCCGTCGTCTTCGTTGATCCATGCAACCTTGTCAAATTCGCTGAAGTTATAGATACCGATGAATTTCTCATCATCATTTTCACGTACGAGAGCAAGGATAGAATCATCCCAGGTATCAATGGTGCGGATCGGTACATCACTGTTGAATACACTGTGTTCCATACGGAGATGTTCCAGCTTGTCAAGTACAGGGAAGAGTTTGCCCTGAACAGTTTCCGGACGATTACGGTTCTCGGCGAGATCCCATCGGAAGTTTCCTCTGTGGAGGTAACGGGAATCGGCAGCTTTGTCCGGATCATCCTTGTAGGAGTAATCGTTGAGCTGTGCAATCTCATCACCGCTGTAAATGACCGGAATACCGGACTGTGAAAGCATGAAAGCGTGCAGGGTGATGTCATAGCGGATTGCACGGTCAACGCCTTCTTCATTCTGTTCAAATCCAAAACGTTCAATTCCGCAGAGGGAAGCGGTGGTACCGCAGAGTCTTGCATCGCCAAGACGCGGATCGTCATTGTACAGTTCACCTCTTGCGAAAGAATCCGGGTACTTTCCGGTAAGGAAATCATTCAGATATTTCTTATGAGGAACTTCCTGGATTCCGAAGTTCTCAAGGTAGTCATAATCCAGACCCCAGCCGATATCATCATGGCAGCGGAGATAGTTCTGGAATACGTAATCTCTCGGAAGTCCGGCAACAATATCAAGCTGACGGCGGAGCAGAGAAACATCTCTGGTTGCAACGGTGTGCCAGGTGCTCGCCATGGTTGTTACGTTGTAGAGAAGATGGCATTCCGGTTTGTCTACAGTTCCGAAATATGGAACAACCTTTTCAGGAGCCATAACGACTTCTCCGAGAAGAAGGACACCCGGGCAGACAATTTCGCAGATCATACGCATCATACGAACGATAGTGTGTACCTGCGGCAGGTTACGGCAGTTGGTTCCAAGCTGTTTCCAGATATACGGTACGGCATCGAGACGAACAATGTCCACACCCTGGTTTGCAAGATACAGCATGTTAAAGATCATTTCATTGAGAACGATCGGATTGCGATAATTCAGATCCCACTGATAAGGGTAGAATGTGGTCATGACATGTTTGTGGATATCATCCAGCCATGTGAAGTTTCCAGGTGCAGTAGTCGGGAATACCTGCGGGCAGGTCTGCTCATACAGAGACGGAATATCGTAGCTGTCAAAGAAGAAGTAGCGGTCCTGATATTCTTTTTCACCGGCACGTGCACGTTTCGCCCACTCATGATCCTCGGAAGTGTGGTTCATAACGAAGTCGAGGCATACACTGATTCCACGTTTGTGGCATTCAGAAGTCAGGTGTGCGAAATCATCCATGTTTCCGAGTTCTTCCTGTACCTTGCGGAAATCAGCTACAGCATATCCGCCATCGCTGCGTCCTTTAGGAGACTCAAGAAGTGGCATCAGATGCAGGTAATTTACATTGCATTCCTGTACATAGTCCAGTTTCTTTTCCAGATTGGAGAGCGTACCTGCAAAAGCATTGACATACATCATCATTCCGGTAAGGTCGTTGCGCTTGTACCATTTCGGGTCCTTTGCACGGCGGATATCGGATTCTTTGAGGTCATTGCTTCTCATATCATAAAATTTCTTGAGTACAGTAAGCAGGTCATTGAGATGCATGGTAACATATGGATTATCTTGATATAACTCGCAGTAGAGCCATTTCAGCTCGTCGAGATGTCTGGAAAGACGCTCGCAGTAGATGGCATCATCGTCTCTTACAGGGATTTCGGCAGCCGGTTTCTGGGAAGAAACTTTCGGTGCGTCAGTCTTTGTGGTTTCAACTTTGACAGTGTCCTCTTTATGAGACTCAATCTTTGGCGCGTCAGTCTTTTTAGTTTCGACTTTGACTGGCTCCACTTTTTTAGTTTCAACTTTTGGTGCTTCCGTCTTTGCGGTTTCGACCTTAGCTGGCTCCACCTTTTTTGTTTCAACTTTAGCCGGCTCAGTCGTAACAGCTTCTGTTACAGGTGTGGTAGTTTTTGGTGCAGCAGTTTTGGTTGCCTCACGTTTTTTCTGAAGGCGTTTTTTTGCCATGATTATTCCTCCTTAAAAACTTCTTATCTGAAAGTCGGAATCATAATTTGATAAATTCCGGCTTACGGTCTTTGAATACAGTATAATATGTAAATCCACAGTCGACAAGAATATCGGCAGCCTTGTCGAAGGCGTAGGAAATTTTGTCCGGACTGTGTGCGTCAGCACCGATCGTGATGATCTCTCCGCCAAGCTGACGGTAGCGGCGAATGATCGCACGGCAGGGATTAGGTTCGCCAAGTCCATAATGGAATCCACCGGTATTCAGCTCGATTCCGCAGCCCCTGGAAATGATCGTTCGCAGGATCTCGTCCAGGATATCCTGGTATCGGCCGTAAGAATACTCTCGGTTCTGATTCGGACCATATCTTACCACATAGTCGATGTGACCGTAAACATCCATTTCGGAAAATACAGCCAGATTTTCCAGGATGGATTCGAAATATTCCATATAACATTCGGATTCTCTGCGGTTCTTAAAAAATTCCTTATAATAAGGATCGTACCCGTGAACTACATGAGAAGACCCGATCACGAAATCAAAAGGAACCGTTTCCAGAAGTTCTCTGAAAGAAGCTTCCAGATGAGGCTGGAGCCCCAGCTCGATCCCATAATGAATCTCCAGTTCTGAACGATATTTATCCCTCAGTGCATAGAGCGTATTCTGATAACCGGCAAGATCCAGCTCAAAAGTTTCGTTATCCGGCGTTGGTGGGTAATCCGGATCCAGATGCTCCGTAAAACAGATGCCATGAAGCCCCCGCCGGATCGCTTCCAGGATCATATCTTCCATGGATGTGTCAGAATCGGCAGAAAAAGAAGAGTGCATATGACAGTCCCATAAGATTTGATTTGACATTTTTTGGCCTCCTTTATATGGACTGCACCTATTATAGCATGAGAAAAGAGTTCGTGCCATGGTTTGATTTCCAATTAAATACATTTTTTATCATGTTTTTTCCAAAATGCACTTGAATTTTTGTACGAGATTCGATACAATATGCAATAGGTTGACGTTTCTTTAACAAACGCCATAAATCAACCATTTAATTCATAGGAGGAATTTATCATGGCAGTAAAAGTTGCAATTAATGGATTTGGCCGTATCGGTCGTCTGGCTTTCCGTCAGATGTTTGGAGCAGAAGGATTTGAAATCGTTGCTATCAACGACCTTACATCCCCGAAAATGCTGGCTCACTTATTAAAATATGATTCAACACAGGGAAGATATGAACTGTGCGACAAAGTAGAAGCTGGTGAAGATTCCATCACAGTTGACGGAAAAGAAATCAAAATCTATGCAAAAGCTAACGCTGCAGAACTTCCTTGGGGAGAAATCGGTGTAGACGTAGTTCTCGAGTGCACAGGTTTCTATACTTCCAAAGACAAAGCTCAGGCTCATATCGATGCAGGTGCTAAACACGTTGTTATTTCCGCTCCGGCTGGAAACGACCTTAAGACAATCGTTTACAATGTAAACCATGAAGGTCTTACAAACGAAGATAAAATCATCTCCGCAGCATCTTGTACAACAAACTGCCTTGCACCAATGGCTAAGGCTCTTAACGATCTTGCACCGATCAAATCCGGTATCATGTGCACAATCCACGCTTACACAGGCGATCAGATGACACTTGACGGACCGCAGAGAAAAGGCGATCTGAGAAGATCCCGTGCAGCTGCAGTTAACATCGTTCCGAACAGCACAGGTGCTGCTAAAGCTATCGGACTTGTTATCCCAGAGCTTAACGGCAAACTTATCGGTTCTGCACAGCGTGTACCTACCCCAACAGGTTCTACAACAATCCTTACAGCAGTAGTTGAAGGAAACGTTACTAAAGAGCAGATCAACGCAGCTATGAAAGCAGCTTCCAATGAGTCCTTCGGATACAACGAGGATGAGATCGTATCCAGCGATATCGTTGGTATGAGATTTGGTTCCCTCTTCGATGCTACTCAGACAATGGTACTTCCACTTGAGAATGGCACAACAGAGGTTCAGGTAGTTTCCTGGTATGACAACGAGAACTCCTACACAAGCCAGATGGTTCGTACAATCAAGCACTTCGGAAAACTTCTGAACGCTTAATTTTCTGCGAACGGGTGTAGAAGAATAGACTCAGAAAGGGTCCGGTCTGAAGAGGACCGGGCCCTTTTTTTCCAAAAGACCAAACAAAAAAATGTCTGAGGAAATGACTGTTAACAGAGCGGACAACAATACCGCTCGCCCTTATTCATCTGCTTTTGCAGAAATAAAAGTTAAGGAGATATAGAGATGCTGAACAAAAAAAGTGTTGACGATATCAATGTAAAAGGACAGAAAGTACTTGTAAGATGCGACTTCAACGTTCCGCTTCAGGATGGAAAGATCACAGATGAGAACCGTCTTGTAGCTGCTCTTCCTACAATCAAGAAACTGATCGCAGACGGCGGAAAGGTTATCCTTTGCTCCCACCTTGGAAAACCGAAGGGAGAGCCGAAACCGGAGCTTTCTCTTGCACCTGTAGCAGTTCGTCTTTCTGAGCTTCTTGGCCAGGAAGTAAAATTTGCAGCAGATCCTGAGGTAGTAGGACCGAACGCAAAAGCTGCTGTAGCAGAGATGAAAGATGGCGATGTAGTTCTTCTTGAGAACACACGTTATCGTGCAGAAGAGACAAAGAACGAAGACAAGTTCAGCGAAGATCTTGCTTCCCTCTGTGATGTATTTGTAAATGATGCATTCGGAACTGCTCACAGAGCTCACTGCTCTAACGTAGGTGTTACCAAATATGTAAAAACAGCAGTTGTAGGATATCTGATGCAGAAAGAGATCGATTTCCTTGGAAACGCTGTAAACAATCCGGAGAGACCATTCGTAGCAATTCTTGGCGGTGCTAAGGTTTCCAGCAAGATCTCTGTAATCAACAACCTTCTTGACAAGGTAGATACACTGATCATCGGTGGTGGTATGTCCTATACGTTCTCCAAAGCTATGGGCGGACATATCGGAACATCCCTCTGCGAGGATGATTACCTTCAGTATGCTCTTGACATGATGAAGAAAGCAGAGGAGAAGGGCGTGAAGCTTCTTCTTCCTGTAGATAACAGAATCGGTGATAACTTCTCCAACGACTGCAACATCCAGGTTGTAAAACGTGGTGAGATTCCGGACGGATGGGAAGGAATGGATATCGGACCGGAGACTGAGAAGCTTTTTGCAGACGCTGTAAAAGATGCCAAGACTGTTGTATGGAACGGACCGATGGGATGCTTCGAGATGCCGAACTTCGCTCATGGTACAGAAGCAGTTGCCAAAGCTCTTGCTGAGACAGATGCAACAACGATCATCGGTGGCGGTGATTCCGCAGCAGCTGTAAATATCCTCGGATATGGCGACAAGATGACACACATCTCCACAGGCGGCGGTGCTTCTCTTGAGTTCCTTGAGGGCAAAGAGCTCCCAGGTGTAGCAGCAGCTAACGATAAAGACTGATAAAAAATAAAGTGTTCCGAGAACACGAAAAGGAGATAAAAACCATGGCAAGAAAGAAAATCATTGCTGGAAACTGGAAAATGAACATGACACCAAGCGAGGCTGTAAAGCTGGTTGAGACTTTAAAACCGCTTGTTGTTAACGACGAAGTTGACGTAGTATTCTGCGTACCGGCTATCGACATCATCCCTGTTGTTGAGGCAGCTAAAGGTACAAACATCCAGGTTGGTGCTGAGAACATGTACTTCGAGGAGAAAGGCGCTTACACAGGTGAGATCGCTCCGGCTATGCTCGTAGATGCAGGCGTTAAGTACGTTGTACTTGGACACTCCGAGAGAAGAGAGTACTTCGGTGAGACAAACGAGGACGTTAACAAAAAAATGCTCAAAGCTTTCGAGCATGGCATCACACCGATCATGTGCTGCGGTGAGACACTTACTCAGAGAGAGCAGGGCGTAACAATGGACTTCATCCGTCAGCAGGTTAAGGTTGGATTCCAGGGTGTTACAGCTGATCAGGCTAAGACAGCAGTTATCGCTTACGAGCCGATCTGGGCTATCGGAACAGGTAAGACAGCTACAACAGAGCAGGCTCAGGAGGTTTGCGCTGATATCCGTAAATGCATCGCTGAGATCTATGATGACGCTACAGCAGCAGAGATCCGTATCCAGTACGGCGGATCTGTAAACGCTGCAACAGCTCCTGACTTATTCGCTCAGGCTGACATCGATGGCGGTCTTGTAGGTGGCGCTTCCCTGAAACCAGATTTCGGAAAGATCGTAAACTACAAATAAGATCCATTTAAAAAGGGGCTTCGGCCCCTTTTTTTATATCTTTTTATAAAAAAACCAGAAAAACTCTCCCTGACACGGATAGCACAGCCAACAAAAAAGCTGCATCTGATCACAGTCAGAGAGAGTTTTTCTTATCTTCAGAGTAAGGATTGTTTTTCTCTGAAGCTTTTTCTGTATGTTCGTTCCTTTCGTCAGGCTCGGGAACGTGTTCCACAATGTCCTCGATCTCGCAGTGGAGAATGGAACACAGCCTGTCTATGGTATAAATTTCAACATTTTTATTTTTTCGAAGTCTGTCCAGAAGTGAACGGGTGATCTGGTAATGTTCATAAAGATCATACTGAGTGATTCCACGCTCCTTCATCGTGACCCAAAATCTGTCATATTTTATCATATATATATCCTGTCCGATTCATCCTTGAATTAATCTTATTATGAAGGTAAAATTGGAATCACAACAGTGTCCTTATATCGACACTACAGAAAGGAGAAGCAATGAGGAAGTTTTTTAAAATCTTAATTTCAGTGGTGATCACACTGTATTTTTCAGCTACCATGTTCTACTGCTTTGTGGCAGGAACACCGGATGACGGAAAAGGGGCAGTGATCTATATGATGTCAGCAGCAGGCCTGTCGATACTGTTTCCGGCTTTTACCTGCGGCTGCATTCATTACATCCTTTATCTCAGAAAAAAAATGGATGAAAGGAGCAAATGATCAGGATTTATGGTATGATAACAATAAATATCTGGCAGGGTATGTCGTTTCAGAAAACGGTTATCTGATAACGGCAGAAACGCATCAGATGGCTGTGCTGTGATGCAGCCGTTACGTATTATAATAGAAAGAAAGCCTGCAGCTGTGCGTAAGACGCTTATATGATCATTTGCGGAGGATTTTATGGGGAATATTCTGGATTATCTTGACTGGAGAGGAGATCTTACCTTTGAGCAGTCACCCTTTAATGAAGTTGACAATCTGATACTGGCGTGTTTTTCCTATCTTGATCTGGATGAGATGGCAGAAGTAAAAAACGGAAATACTCTTTCTGTAGAAGAACTCTTTGCGGCTTTTTCCAGACGGGAAATGAAGAAGGATCTGAAAGCAGAAAGCGCCTTTCTGCAGAATACACCGGTGCTCCTTGAAAAAATGGCCTGTGCGGAGAGATTCCGGAAATGTACAGTAGGAGGCTTTGTCAATGAAATCCTTTCCAGTCAGGCTCAGCAGTTTGCGGCAGTGACTATAGGACTGGATGATGGAACCACATATATTTCCTTTCGGGGAACCGATGATACCATTGTGGGATGGAAGGAGGATTTTAACTTAAGCAACGGAGTTGTTCCTTCGCACAGAAAGGCGTTGGGATATCTGGAAACGCATGGAACTTATATACAGTCCATGCTGCGGATCGGCGGTCATTCCAAAGGCGGAAATCTGGCTATGTATGCAGCGATGCAGTGCAGTGACATCCTGCAGGAAAAGCTTCTTTCTGTCTATGATAATGATGGCCCGGGTTTTCCAGAAGGATTTTTCAGTCCCGGAAGAGTGGAAAGTGTTTTGCCAAAAGTCACTCGTATCATTCCCGAGGCATCTGTGATCGGTATGTTGCTCAGCCACCAGAAAGATCCGCGGATCGTAGCCAGTACACAGAAGGGGATCCTGCAGCATGATGCTTTTACCTGGGAGGTAATGGGGCCATCCTTTATAGAGAAAGAAAGTTTGACAAGAAGAGCTGCGGCGTCAGATCGAAGTCTTCATAAATGGATCGACCATATGGATGAAAAGCAGAGAGAGCATCTTATCGGGGAACTCTTTTCTGTGTTGGAAGCAACCGGAGCAGATACCATTTCCCAAATCCAGGAAGGTGGTCTGAAAAGTCTGGCTGCCATGGTGCGCCAGCTGGATAAACTGGAACCACAGTCAAAAGCTATGGTGCAGGAACTGATCACCGGACTTTTTGGCAGCTGGCTGGAATTGCTTCCTCTGCCGGAACTTGACAAAAAGCGTTTTCTGCCATAACATAGGAGTTACTCTGATAAAAATTGGAAAAAACGGAAAGGGGACATCAGAAAATGAACGAAAAAGTCGTAAATGCGGCCCTTCTTGGTCTCGGAACAGTAGGAACCGGTGTATATAAAGTGATCAAAAGCCAGGAGCAGGAAATGACAGCCAAGCTTGGATGCCAAGTAAAGATCACAAAGATCCTGGTGCGTAACCTTGAGAAAGCGTCCGGGAAGGTAGACGATCCTTCTGTTCTTACAACAGACTGGGCAGATATTGAGGAAGATCCTTCCATTGATATTGTGATCGAGCTGATCGGCGGGATCGAGCCGGCACGTACTTATATCCTTGCAGCACTGAAAGCCGGCAAGAACGTTGTAACTGCAAACAAGGATCTGATCGCAGTCCACGGAAAAGAGATCCTGGAAACTGCCAGGGCAGCGCAGAAGGATTTTCTGTTTGAGGCAGCAGTTGCCGGAGGAATCCCGATCATCAGCCCGTTGAAGAACAGTCTTGAGGCCAACCATGTAACGGAAGTTATGGGAATCGTAAACGGAACTACGAACTTTATCCTTACCAAGATGTCCCAGGAGGGAATGGAATTTTCAGATGCCCTTGCTCTTGCTACAGAACTTGGATATGCAGAGGCAGATCCTACTGCAGATATCGAGGGAATTGATGCTGGAAGAAAGGTTGCCATCCTTGCATCAGTTGCCTTTAATTCCAGAGTTACCCTTGATAATGTTCATATAGAAGGAATCACAAAGATCACGGCAAAGGATATCCGTTACGCAAAAGAAATGGGCTGCGAGATCAAGCTTCTGGGTGTTGCACGCTGTCAGGAGGACGGCGTTGAGGCCTATGTCTGCCCGATGCTGATCCCGGCAGAGCATCCCCTTGCATCCGTCAATGATTCTTATAATGCGGTTTTTGTACACGGAGATGCAGTAGGAGATACCATGTTCTACGGACGTGGAGCAGGTGAGCTTCCTACAGCAAGTGCAGTTGCCGGTGATGTATTTGAGGTAGTCCGTAATATGAAGGCAGATTGCTGCGGAAGAGTAGGCTGCACCTGCTATAAGACACTTCCGGTAAAAAATATGGCAGATACCCATAACCGTTATTTCCTCCGCCTGCAGGTAGAGGACCGCTGCGGTGTGCTGGCTGAAATCCTGGAGCATTTTGCAAAATATCAGGCAAGCGTGGCACAGATCATGCAGAAAGAAAGCAAGAGACCGGATACCGCAGAGGTTGTTGTGATCACCAAACTTGTAAGCGAGGGCGCTTTCTTTAAGGTTAAGGAAGAACTGGAAAACAGCGCATCTGTAAGAAAGATTTCTTCTATGATCCGTGTATACCAGAAATAATATCTTTCGCGTAAATTTACAGATCAGCCGTATCAGTTGTCGGGAAATTGAAAACAGACAAATTTTTGTCAAAGAAAACGTTGCAAAATTTCTGGATTTTGGTACTATATAAAATGGAAAACAAAAGAATCCTGAATGGTACAGAGGGTTTCAGAATCAGTGAAGAGCTGTGCCGGACAGATTTTCGATCAAAGATAAGAAGGGGAAAATTATGAGCAAAAAACCAACAGTTTTAATGATCCTTGATGGATACGGACTCAATGACAGACATGACGGAAATGCTGTATATGAGGCAAAAACACCGGTTATGGACGGACTCATGAAAGATTATCCGTTTGTAAAAGGCAATGCCAGCGGTCTTGCGGTAGGTCTTCCGGACGGACAGATGGGTAACTCCGAGGTTGGTCATATGAACATGGGCGCAGGCCGTATCGTATACCAGGAGCTTACAAGGATCACAAAAGAGATCCAGGACGGCGATTTCTTCAAGAATGAGGCACTTCTTTCTGCTATGAAGAATGCAAAAGACAACGATTCCGCGATCCATTTTATGGGACTTCTTTCTGACGGTGGCGTACACAGCCACAATACACATCTCTACGGACTTCTTGAGATGGCAAAGAGAGAGGGACTCAAGAAAGTTTACGTACACTGCTTCCTGGATGGACGTGACACACCGCCTGCATCCGGTAAAGAGTTTGTAGAGCAGCTGGAAGCTAAAATGAAAGAGATCGGCGTTGGTGAGATCGGTGTGATCTCCGGACGTTATTATGCAATGGATCGTGATAACCGCTGGGATCGTGTTGAGCTTGCATATAAAGCTCTTACACAGGGCGAAGGCGTAAAGGGAACAGATGCTGCAGCAGCAGTTCAGGCTTCCTATGATGATGACAAGACAGATGAATTTGTGCTTCCGACTGTTATCGAGAAGGACGGCAAACCGGTTGCAACTATTTCCGATAAGGATTCCGTTGTATTCTTCAACTTCCGTCCGGACCGTGCAAGAGAGATCACAAGAGCTTTCTGTGATGACGATTTTAAGGGCTTTGAGAGAGCAAAGAGACTGGATACCACATTCGTATGCTTCACAGAGTATGATGATACCATCCAGAACAAGCTGGTAGCATTCCACAAGGTTCTTCTTCACAATACCTTCGGTGAGTACCTTGCAGCTCACGATATGACACAGGCACGTATCGCCGAGACAGAGAAATATGCACATGTTACATTCTTCTTCAACGGTGGTGTTGAGGAACCAAACAAAGGAGAGGACAGAATCCTTGTAAAATCCCCGAAGGTTCCGACCTATGATATGCAGCCGGAGATGAGTGCACCGGAGGTTTGCGAGAAACTTGTTGATGCAATCAAATCTGACAAATATGATGTGATTATCATCAACTTTGCAAACCCGGATATGGTTGGTCATACAGGTGTTGAGGCAGCTGCAATCAAGGCTGTTGAGACTGTTGATGAGTGTGTTGGTAAGGCTGTAGAGGCAATCAAAGAGGTTGACGGACAGCTCTTTATCTGTGCTGACCACGGTAACGCAGAGCAGCTTGTAAACTATGAGACAGGTGAGCCATGGACAGCTCATACAACCAACCCGGTTCCGTTTATCCTGGTAAACGCAGATCCGAAATACACACTTCGTGAGAACGGATGCCTTGCAGACATCGTTCCGACACTGATCCAGCTTATGGGCATGGAGCAGCCGAAGGAAATGACAGGAGAGTCTCTTCTTGTTGAGAAATAAATAAGCTTCACGGAATCCCGGCAGATTTTTACGGATCTGCCGGGATTTTTTCATCCGATTGTTTCTGTTTCCACACATGAAAAAAATTTTCAAAATCATCTTGTAAAATCATTCCATTTCAACTATAATCCCTCTGATACATAAAAACAGGTAACTTTTGAGCAACTGTAAAGTTACAGAAAGAATAATAAAAAGAATAACAAAAAGCAGCACAAAGTTTATGAACGATCAAATTAAATGGGGGGGAAAAAAGATTTCATGAAAACAGACATGACACAGGGAAAACCGGTAAAAGTGCTCCTGGGATTTACGATCCCGGTATTTATTGGTAATGTATTTCAGCAGTTCTACAATATGGTAGATGCGGTGGTTGTAGGAAAATTTGTAGGAACAAAGGCACTGGCGGCAGTTGGCTCAACAGGAACTATCATCTTTTTGATCATAGGCTTTCTTCTGGGACTTACTGCCGGTTTTACCGTACTGACTGCACAGAAGTACGGTGCGGGAAAAATGGATGAGATGCGTCAGACCGTGGGAAATGCACTGATCCTGACAGCGCTGGTCTCGGCAGTGATGACAGCAGTCAGCATGACAGGTATGCATGCACTTCTGAAATTTATGCATACGCCGGATGATATTTTCAAGGATGCATATGCTTACGTTATGATCATCTGCGGAGGGATTTTTGCCCAGGCATTATATAATATCCTGGCCAGTATCCTCCGTGCACTGGGAAACAGTAAGGTACCACTGTATTTTCTGATCTTATCTGCAATGCTGAATATTGTGCTTGACCTTGTATTTATCATCGTGTTTAAGCTGGGAGCACCTGGAGCAGCCTGGGCTACCATTATTTCCCAGGGAGTTTCAGGAGTCTTATGTCTGGTATATATCTGGAAGTTTGTGCCGGAGCTCCGTATGAAAAAAGAAGACTGGTATTTTAGACGTAACCTCGCAGCCAAGCAGATCGGTGTGGGAATCCCAATGGGACTGCAGTATTCCATTACGGCGATCGGAACCATGATGGTACAGTCAGCCTTAAATATGCTTGGCTCTTATGCGGTGGCGGCGTTTACAGCAGGAAGTAAGATCGAGCAGATCTTCACCCAGGCATATGTGGCACAGGGAACTGCCAGCGCTACCTACAATGCACAGAATATCGGAGCCGGAAAGCTTGAGAGAGTGCGGGAAGGCTTCCGGGCTTCGCATTTTATAGGAATTGTATATTCTGTTGTTGTTGGCAGTTTTCTGTTCTTTGCGGGAAAATATTTCGCATATCTGTTTATCTCAGATAACATTGAAGAAGTGCTTCCTATGGTAGCAATCTATGTAAAATGTGTGGCACTGTTTTTTATTCCTCTGTATTTTGTCAATGTACTGCGAAACGGGATCCAGGGAATGGGATATGGTCTTCTTCCTATGATGGCCGGTGTAGCTGAGCTTGCAGGAAGAGGGATCACCGCTACCATTGCAGCCGGAAAAAGTAGCTATATCGGTACCTGTCTTGCAAGTCCGGTGGCCTGGATCTTTGCGTCAGTGCTCCTTTGGGTAATGTACGTCTATGTTATGAAAGATATGGCGCGGAAGCTGTACGGTACAAATAAGTTATAAAAAAACCGTGAAATGAGATGCAATTTCCGGAAAGTATGATATAATGAAAAAGCTGGTGAGTAAGACCAGAAAGTATCAATGGAAAGATGCCTTTTTTGAAGGCACATGAACATAGAGGTGAATAAATATGAGCAACGATGAAAAGAGGGATATCGAGGACAGGATCAATGATGCCATGGCAAAAATCGTCAGTGATACTGCAGGAGAGCCTCAGCCTGAAAATAAAAATAACAGATCAGCTGCTCACAAGTCGGCAAGACCTTCGAAATCAGCAAGGCCAAGGAAGATCACCTACGTACCTATCGATGAATCTGAATTTGAACCTATCGTTATACCCGAAAAGAAAAAGCATAAGGCACTGAAGGTGACCGGAATGATCGCCGCCATGGTTTTGGTAGTGGCAGGCTGTGCATATGCAGGAGTATCTTATTATTACACCAGTCATTTCTTTGAGGGCACAACGATTAACGGGATCGACAGCTCCAACAGGACTGCATATGAGGTTGAGCAGGAGATCGCAAAAAAAATGGAAGGCTATTCCATCCAGGTAAAGGCCAGAGATCAGGAACCGCAGACGATAGAAGGAACGGATATCAGTTATCGTTATATATCCAGTGGTGAAGTTCTGAAGCTTTTGAAAGCGCAGAAGCCCTATGAATGGGTGAGAGGATTTTTTGAAAAGACGACTTACACAGCCAGTGAGCAGACAGCTTTTGACAAGTCAAAGCTGGAGTCAGAAGTGAAAGCACTGAACTGTGCCCAGAAAGAGAATCAGGTAGCACCGGAGAATGCGTATGTAAGCTTTAATGATTCCGAGTTTACGATCGTGCCGGAGACAGTGGGAAGTGAACTGAAGGTAAAAGAAGCCTATCAGATGATCAGTGATGCTATCAGCAGCGATGACGGGGAAGTAGATCTTGGCAGTAACCCGGATGCTTATGTGAAAGCAGATGTGACCAGCGACAGTGCAGATCTGCAGGCAACGGTGGATGCATATAATAACTTTGCGAGGGCAAGCATCACCTACACATTTGGAGATGAGACAGTAACACTTGATGGAAGCACCATCAAGAACTGGCTGCAGTTTGACGAAAAGGGCCAGCTGATCCAGGATGATGCATCCTTCAAACAGCATATCGTGGATTATGTGGCACAGCTTGCAGCGGATCATGATACAGTAGGTACAGAGCGTCAGTTCCAGACAACAAGCGGAAGAACTGTTTCGGTTTCCGGTTCTGCATATGGCTGGAAGATCGATCAGGACGGAGAGGTGGCACAGCTTACCCAGGAGATCCAGTCCGGAGCTCAGACGACCAGAGAGCCGGTTTATTCCATGAGAGCCAATTCCTATGGTGTGAATGATCTGGGAAATACCTACATTGAAGTGGACCTTACAGAACAGTATATGTGGTATTATCAGGATGGAAATGTGATCTTTGAATCAGATATCGTATCCGGACTTGCAAGTGATCCCAAGAGAAAAACACCTCCTGGAATCTTCACCTTGTACTATAAGAAGAGCCCGGATGTGTTACGTGGCCCCAAGAAACCAGACGGAACCTATTCCTATGAACAGCCGGTAACCTA
>SKEE01001125.1_pt1 | contig 24204 bp, 21 predicted proteins | sample 4826661 | NCBI WGS metagenome assembly SKEE01 (sample SAMN11008817, study PRJNA524170) | human gut metagenome | biome: Human fecal sample; material: Feces; isolation source: fecal sample from pouch patient p20 | host: Homo sapiens | place: Israel: Tel-Aviv | collected 2016-11-14
GAGCATTTTAAACACAGCGACTACAGAGCAGATGGGATATGGTATTGTTTCTTTTTTCGTCTACACGAAATCTACAATTATTATTTTGTCTTCACAGTTTTTATTGCAGACCATTTTGATGTAGCTGTCTGATATCCGGCTTTTGTATATACGGCGCGGATGCGGACTTTATATCTTGTTTTCTTTTTCAGTTTCTTAAGCTGAGTAGATGTGATCTTAGCCTTGGAAACTTTAATTGTTTTTGTATCTTTTTTGTTACCGAATCCTTTTGTTGTGTACTGGATTTCATAACCGGTAGCCTTCTTAACTTTTTTCCATGTAACTTTTGCTTTGTTCTTTGTTGTTTTTCCAACTTTAAGAACAGGTTTGGAAAGTTTTACGTTTGATTTCTTTAATGCTGGTTTAGTAGCAGGTTTTTTAGTTGTTGTTGTGTCTGGGTTAGAAGGCGTTGCAGGTTTAGAAGGAGTAACAGCTTTTTCTTTTAAGCCTGAAAGAGCTTCTGTAAGTTTTGTGTTTGCAGCATCAACAATTGCTTGTGTGTTAGCGGATTTTGCTTCTTTTGCTTCTGTTAAAGCAGTCTGAAGTGCTTTCCAGGTTTCAGCAGTATATTTGCTGCTATCAAGTGCTTCTGCTTTTTTGATGGAAGCTTCAAGGATAGAAGTATTCAGCTGTACAGTTCCAGATACAGATGGGTAACCGGTTGATGTAAGCTCTATTGTGTAAGAAGCAGATTTGTCTGCAAATACAGGTGTGGAAGAACCATCTTTACCTTTAATTGCTGCATTGAAGTTAATGTTTCCGTCTGCATCAAATAAATCAGTAGCTTTAATTCCGCCTTTTCCTGTTTTTTCTACCCCATTAATTTTAATAGATGTAATATTATTTACATATTTTTTAAAGTTGACACCGGAAGGAAGAGTAACCTGATTATTTTTATTAATGGAGATATCTCCAGTCTTGTAGCCAGATTCTAATGTGAAGGAGGCTACAATATCAGAGTAAGTATCATCTGTAAATACCATAGAATAGGAACCCACACCAGTATTATCTGTAGCTTTTATCGTCAGAGTATTGTTTGCGTATGTATAATCTGTACCTTCTGTCAGGACAGTTTTTCCCATACTTACGCTGCTTAAAGTATAATTAGAACCAGAAGGAACAGCAGCAGTATCAACAGAAACGGTTGCACCATCTTTAAAGTTATCGTTGGCGGTAGCTTTAATGCTGTCAGAACCAGCTAAAGTTTTACATTTTAAGTTAGTATTAATAACAATATCAGCACCGTTTTTTACAAGATAAGTAACTTTTTTAATTGTTTTACCCTGTAAAGCTTCATGACGCTTATAATCAATTGTGTTTCCGTGTTTTTCTTTAAATCCATCTGTTACAGCAAAGGAGAATTTTCCTCCGCCATAGATGTTTTCCAGATGTTCCATACCATATTTATTACCATCTTCGTCTTCAACAATGATACCAAGTAAGGACTTTTTAGCATCTAAATTAGAAAGAGGGCTGTTTTCAGAAGTTACAGGATCTACTTCATATTGTCCGTAGGAAGACTGTGTTTTGATAGTAAGTGTATCAGAAGTATCTTCGATAACCTCAGATTTCATAGCTGTCAAAGTACCATCACCATTTAAGATTTTATATTCAGATGGTGTCGTATCAGATAACTTCATAGAACTAATAATTTCTAATAATTTATTGCTGCATTCTTTATTATCGGAAATAGCCTTTTTCGCATTTTCATATAATGAAGTTGGAACAGCAATATTTACGTCTTTTATACCGATAATAGAGCCACCCTGTTCGTTTGTATTATCTTCTGAATACGTACTGGAGAAGTAATTTTTGTATTTATTAGTTGTAGCACTACTTACTGCATCATACATACCACTTTCGCGATAAGAAGCTGCTTTATCAGAAGTGAGGTCTAAAGTAGTATCCTCTTTTACATCTTTTAATTCTCCGTAATAGAAATCTGCATAAGAAAGATTCGCTGTTCCGTATACATATTTATCAAGAGCATTTTTAGCGTCTGTAAGATGTTTGATTGCCTCATCAACCTCTGCCTGATTAGGAGCCTCTTTTGCTAAAATGTCTTTTGCTTCTTTTAATTCTGTTTCGAAGCTATTCCAGCTCTTTTCTGTATAATCCGATGGGTTTAATCCTTCAACAGAAGAAACAAGTTTGTTTAACTCAGTTGTATCGCCAGCATTTGTGTCAGGTTTTACAATGTTTGCATCAGTAGCTTCAAAGTTATATGTAGAATCAGCGTATCCAAGAGCATAAATGGTTAAGCTCCAGTAGCCAGTTCCGTCATATCCTTTTGGAAGCTGGCAGCGAATAGAATTTGTAAGACCTAACTGGATTCCCATACTTTTATGCATCCAGTTATCAGCAGCAAACTTTGTTCCGTAAGTGGCAAGTGCCTTAGAACGTGTTCTGTCATTTCCGTAGTAGGTCCATTTTACAGCCTGCATATTAGCACCAAGATCGCCGTAATCTTTTGTGAAATCTACACGAAGAAATTCACCGTAGCTACCGCTTGCATCTTTTACAGTTGCTCCCATATTGTTTAAAGCAGCAGTTTTAAGAGGCTCATTTTTAATACCAGAAGAAGAACCGTTACTTCTTTGGGTAAATGTGAAGGAACCATCGCTCTGCTTTTCGGCAGTCTTTAGACCATTGGTATCCTTATCAACAGATGCAGTAACGTTATAAGCCTGCAGATTCTTTTCTCCATAGCCGCCAATTAAGGTACCGTTATTTTCTACAACGGAATACTTTTCTTTAAAGCTGGCATAGTCAGAAGATTTTACTTTGACAGGAACATATTTTAATCCAAGAACATCATATTCTGTCATAGTCTGTGTAGTGCCATCGGTTAAGGTGAGAGTACCTCTGTTCCATCCGGCACTGGTACCATCTGTAAAGTAGACAGTTTTTCCATCACTGCTCCAATGGGAAACACTATATTCTCCTTCAGCAGTTTTAATAACTGCAGTACACTGATAACTTCCGCGGTGAAGTCCGTGATTAGTGGTAGCTCTTGTTACTGCATCAAAGGCACCTTTATCTTTTTCATCGTGTGAATCAGCTGTATCAGAAGACGTGGTATCACCTGCTGCCATAACTCCTTCAGCCTTCCAATATTCAGCCCATGTCAGGCCTGCATAGCAGTAAACGTAGTCATCACTATTTTCTGCTGTCTGTGTCTGTGCTGTAGATACACTTGCTGCTTTTACAACTGCTGGAGTAATACTGGAAAATACAGTAGTACAAGTCATTGCAAGAGCAAGAGTACCTGCTACAAGTAATTTGTTTCTCATAAGTTCCTCCTTATATTATAATTGGTATTTAAGTTAGCTTATTCTAACGAAAAATATAATAATATACTATTATTAGCTGTGTCAAACTGTATATATATTAATGAAAAAAGTTCTCATTTTCTTATAAAAAAATTGCATTGTCAGAATATTTTCTATATAATGTATGAAGTTAGAAAGAACTAATGCAAGTAAGTTTCAAGATAATGGAGGATTGTTGTGATAAATTTTAGAAAAAAAGCAGTTGCGATGTTACTGGCTGCTGTGTTCACTGCAGGAATGCTTTCCGGATGTGGAACATCAGGAGATACAGAGAAAAGTAAGAATGATAGTAGAAAGGCTGTGGAGCAGACAACACAGGCAGAAGCGGATACAAATAGTAAGACTCAAAATGAAGAGGACAAATCAGAATCAAGAGATATTTTTGCGATGGATACGTATATGACTTTAACGGCTTACGGAAAGAATGCTAAGAAAGCGTTGGACGAGGCGGTTGATGAGATTAACAATATTGAACAGCTTGTTTCTACGGGGATTGACAGCAGTGAAGTTTCGCAGATTAATAAGAATGGAAAAGGTTCGGTATCAGAAACAACAGGATATCTGATTAAGCGCTCAAAAGAGATTTATGACAGCACGAATGGAGCGTTTGACATTACGATTTACCCGATTATGCAGGCGTGGGGGTTCCCGACGGAGAACTATCGTGTTCCCGGAAAGAAAGAGCTGAAGAAGTTAAGGGGACTGATGGGAGCAGATCACGTTTTATATGATGAGAAAAAACAGGAGGTCACTTTAAATAAGGAAGGAATGAAGATTGACCTTGGTGGAATTGCGAAAGGATATACTTCTTCAAAAGTAATGGATATTTTTAAAGAAAATGGGATTTCTAGTGCAGTGATCAGTCTTGGCGGTAATGTGCAGACACTAAACGGAAAGCCAGATGGTTCTGACTGGAGAGTGGCGGTTGAGAATCCGGCAGATACGGGAAGTTATATTGGAGTGCTTTCTATAAAGGATAAGGCAGTGATTACTTCTGGGGGATATGAGCGTTATTTTAAGCAGGATGGAAAAACATATCATCATATTATTGATCCGGCTAATGGATATCCGGCAAATAATGGTCTGACTTCTGTTACGATCGTATCAGATGACGGAACACTTGCAGACGGTTTGTCCACATCATTATTCATTATGGGACCGGAAAAAGCACAGAAATACTGGAAAGAACACAGTGATGAGTTTGACACGATTCTTGTAAAAGATGACGGAAGCATTCTAGTTTCAGAGGGACTCGCAGAGTATTTTACCAGTGAGTCTGATTTTACGATAATAAAAAAATAATGATACAAAAAATTTCTCATAAAATCAAGTACAAAAAGATTTCGAGAATATAAGAATGCAAGAGTACAGGAATACAAGAATACATTCAAAAAGAAAGGGAGATATGATGAGGGAAAAGTGGAAAAAATATGTTGAAAAATTTAAAAGTCTTGGTGATAAGGTTTCAGGTGTGAAAGGAATTACAGCGATAATTCCGGCGGTTTGCCTGGCGGTTCTTATGGTGACGGTACTTACCGGATACAAAACCCCACAGGCAAAAAAGTATGAAGCTTCAGAGACAGAAGACATCAGTCAGATTAAGGAAGCGCTTGCGAAGGAAAGTACAGCAGCAATGGCAGAAACAACGAAAAAGAATACAACAAAGAAGGGAAAGAAGGGGGCTATTGATGTAAAAGATGGAACGTATAAAGGTTCTGCAAACGGATATGGCGGAAAAGTTACAGTAAATGTTACTGTAAGTAAAAAGACAATGACGGCGATTGATATTGTCAGTGCTCCAGGTGAGACGGATTCTTTCTTTCAGCGTGCAAAAGGGGTTATTGATGAGATGCTTACGGCACAGAGTACAGATGTAGATGTCGTGTCTGGAGCAACATACAGTTCAAATGGAATTATCGGTGCGGTAAAAAATGCACTTTTTGGAACGGAGTCTAATAATGCGACAGCAGCGAACGCAGGTAATGCAGCTGGTTCGGCTCCGAGTGTTTCTAAAGTGAGTGAGTCTGGAACATGGAAAGATGGAACTTACACTGGCTCCGGTAAAGGATTTGGTGGAACTATTTCTGTAAAAGTAACAGTAAAAGATGGAAAAATCAGCGCGATTGATGTAACAAGCGCATCAGGAGAAACTGCTTCCTATTTTAGTAAGGCAAAAGGAATTATCCCAAAGATGATCAGCGGACAGACTACAAATGTGGATGCGGCATCTGGAGCAACCTATAGTTCCAATGGAATTATTACCGCAGTAAGAAATGCTCTTTCAAAGGCGGAAACAGGAAAAAGCAGTACGAAAAAGAAAAAGAAGAAAAACAAAAAAAATAAGAAAAAAAACAGTGGTTCTAACAACAATAATATTGCAGCACCGGCAGAAGGGTATGAAGATGGCACTTATACTGGAAGTGCGGCCTGTTCGGGAGAGCAGTTTAAGGAATATAGTGTAACGGCAAATGTAACGATTAAAAATGGAAAGATTTCTGCGGTGGAGATTTCTTCTACAGCAAAAGGAACCAACCTGAAACAGTTTATGAGCAGAGATGAGATTAAGAATCTTCCATCACTTATTGTCTCTAAAAACGGAACAAGCGGAGTAGATGCTGTCAGTGGAGCAACGTACAGTTCTCATGCTATTTTTAATGCGGTAAATGATGCTTTATCAAAGGCGAAGAAAAACAGTTCTTCTACGGAAAAGAAAGAAGAGACAACAACGGAGAAGAAGGAAGAGACGACAACAGAAAAGAAAGAGGAAACGACCACAGAAAAAAAGGAAGAGACAACGACAGAAAAGAAAGAGGAAACGACTACAGAGAAAAAAGAAGAAACAACAGAAAATCCAGACGAAGGGAAAAACTACAAAAATGGAACATATAAAGTAAGCGTAAGCTGCGAGCCGGATGAAGATGAGGATTTTGATCCGTATACGATTTCCATGGATATCACAATTAAAAAAGATAAAATTACAGAAATTTCTAATATTACCGCGAATACAAATTCAACGAATAAAGCATATACAAACGATGCAAAGAAAGGAATGGTTTCTAAAATTGTAGCAAATGGAAATGCAGATGGTGTAAATACTGTATCAGGAGCCACCTGTTCTTCTAAAGCAATTAAAGATGCATGCCAGAAGGCATTTAATGCGGCAAAGAAGTAATTTTGAAAAGAGAAGCTTTTGCGTTTATTTAAGAAAAAGTTATTTGAATATTTAAATATTTAAAAAAGATAATAGAAAGCATTTTAGAAGGGACAACGAATGAAATATAAAAACTTTTTAATCCGTTTATTTGATCTTATTCTCGTTCTGGGGCTTTTAGCAGGATATCAGGCTGTGATTTACAGTCGTGATAAAGAAGCCACAATTGCAGAATTAAAAAGCCAGGTAAATCAGCTCCAAGGAGAAAAAGAGGATATTCTTGAAGCAGCAAAAAATTCTGGAAAGCTAGGGACCGATGGTGCATCTGCCGGTCAGGCAGGAACGTATAAAGATGGAACATATACTGGAAGTTCGCAGGGATTTGGCGGAGAAATTAAAGTAAAAGTAACGGTATCTGGGAAGAAAATTAGTGCGATAGATATTATAGAAGCAAGTGGGGAAGATGAGGCTTATTTATCAATGGCAAAAGATATTGTGAAGACAATACTTGATAAGCAGACGACAGAGGTTGATACAATAAGCGGAGCAACCTATTCATCTACAGGAATAAAGAATGCAGTAGGACAGGCATTAGAAGGAGCAGCTAAATAATGAAGAAAAAGAAAAAAATATCGGTGCAGACAATCATAGAAGTGATGATACGGGCAGTATTTTTTATTATCTATCCAGCCTTGTTTTCCACTGCATTTACCGGAATAAAATTAATTGTAGAACAAATTACACAGCGTGCAAGTCTGCAGTGGAATTCCTTTGTACAGACACTTGTGGTATTACTGGTCTTTACCATTGTGTTTGGACGATTTTTCTGTGGATTTGCCTGTGCATTTGGAACATGGGATGATTTCGTTTATTTTATTTCATCTATGATTCGCAAAAAAAGAAAAAAGAAACCGTTGAAATGTTTTTCAAAAGCGGGAAAGATACTCCGGTATTTAAAATATGTTGTACTGCTTGTTGTCCTGCTTCTTTGTATAAAAGGTTACAGTAGTGCAGTTGCTGTACATAGCCCTTTCAGTGCATTTTCCCGTTTCCATCAGTTGAAGATGGCAGACAGCCTTATAGGAACAGGTCTCTTTTTATTGGTTACAGCAGGAATGGCATTGGAACCAAGATTTTTCTGTCGTTTCTTATGCCCAATGGGAGCAGTATTTTCCCTGATGCCGGTGTTACCATTTTCTGTAATCAAACGAAACAGAGAAAACTGTATTCCAAACTGTAAAGCGTGTAATTTAGTATGTCCGGCAAACCTTGAGATACCATCGGATAAAGAAGGGGATAATGCGACATCCGGTGAATGTTTCTCCTGTGGAAAATGTATCGGAAAATGCCCAAAACAAAACACACATAATGGTCTTCCAGGAAGGTTATGGTTACCAATGCTTGTAGGAAAGGCTGTGATATTATTCGTGATATTTAGAATATTGTATTAAAGAACTTTCCTGATTTTGTCTGTCGGATAAATTATTATATCAAAAATCCTTTTTCGTGTTATAATGAACGGTAATTGCTGTATATTGCTACCCTCATAAGAAAGGAGTATTTTTTGAATAAAGCGAATTTGATTATAGAAGAAGTGAATAAAGTAATTATTGGTAAAGAAAAGGTCATCCGTAAGGTGTGGATGACGATTCTCTCTGGTGGACATGTTTTGCTTGAGGATGTACCTGGTGTGGGAAAGACAACGATGGCGCTGGCTTTTTCAAAGGCTTTGGGACTTTCTTATCGAAGAATACAGTTTACACCGGACGTTATGCCATCGGATGTGGTCGGTTTCTACTATTATAATAAGGAAAGTGGAAAGTTTGAATACCGTCAGGGAGCAGTTATGACGAACCTTCTGCTGGCAGATGAAATTAACCGTACTTCAAGTAGAACGCAGTCAGCACTTTTGGAGGTTATGGAAGAAGGACAGGTAACGGTAGATGGTGTGACAAGAAATATACAGGAACCATTTTTTGTTATTGCAACGCAAAATCCGCTTGGTTCTGCGGGTACGCAGATGCTTCCGGAGTCGCAGATGGATCGTTTTATGGTTCTTTTATCTATGGGATACCCAACAATAAAGGAAGAAATGATTCTGATGAGTCAGAGAAAGGTGAGTGATCCATTAGATGATGTGAATGAGGTTATCTCAAAAGAAGAATTACTTTCTATGCAAAAGGAAGTGAATGAGATTAAGGTTTCTTCTTTAATCTATCAGTATATTGCAATGCTTTCTGATGCGACACGAAGACATGATATGATTCAGCTGGGTGTCAGCCCAAGAGGATCTCTAGCCTTGTGCAGAATGGCAAAAGCGAGTGCATTTTTGGCTGGCAGAGATTATGTTGTGCCGGAAGATGTTCAGGATGTCGTAAAAGATGTTTTCCGTCATCGTCTGGTATTAAAGTCAAGAGCAAGGTTATCGAGTAAAGATGCGGATAAGATTATGGATGAAATCTGTGCCACTGTACATGTGCCGGATCGAAGAGCGGCAGGAGGAAGAAGATGACCCGAAAAAGATTATGGATGAATCGAATTAGCGGGATTGTCTGTCTGTTACTGTGGATTGCGTTAGTCATTTTTCTTTCTGGAACAACAGGGAAGATTGCCGGGATGGCATTAGGAATTATGTTGCTGGTGGCTGTCATTTATAATCTTTATCTTCCAAAAGAAGTTTCTACTCATCTGATTATTCCTGCCTATGCGCAAAAGGAAGAAAAAATTACCGGACGACTTTGTATCAGCAATACAGGAGTGTTCCCTGTTTTATCTGGGAAAGTTTTTTTACAGGTAAAGAAGACGATTAGTGGGGAACAGGAAATATTTTCTATGAATATCAGGGCAGCGGGACGAAAAAATGGTGCGGCTGCTTTTGTTATAGATTCGGAATATATGGGATTTTTGGAAATCACGATTTTGCGGGTGGAACTGTACAGCTTTTTTGGATGTATGAAAAAGGTAACATATGTAAATCAGGAGAAGGTGGTAATGATTCTGCCACAAACAACGGAACTGCATTTTCCAGTACAAAACAGCGGAGCTGCCTGTTCTTTTTTTGATGAGGAACAAAGTGGTAAAAAGGGAAATGGTCCGGGGGAATATTTTGGAATCCGTCCGTATGTTGATGGAGATTCCATGAAGTTAATTCACTGGAAGCTAACAGGAAAAACAGATGAATATATGGTAAAAGAAGTGGAAGTTCCTATGATGCGGATGCCACTTATTTTTCTCGAAACAAGGGTAGAAAAGCTGGATGCTGCTATGATTGACGGGTTGTTAGAAGCATTTTTTTCTATTTCACAGCATATGGCACAGGAAGGACAGAAGCATTGTCTTTGTTGGTGGGATAAAAAGACCGATGGATGGAATTTTTACAATGTGGCAAATGCAATGCAGTTGGAAGAAGTGTATGCCCATGTATTTCAAAGTATGTTTTTTTCTCAGGGGAATGCAACGATAGATTCTTTTGAAAAAGAAAGAAAAGAACAGTTTTCAGAAGTGATTTATATTACAGAGTATTGGAACGAGAAACAGGCAGTTTTAGATGACTGGAATCTGACTTTATTATTAGAACGACGGGAAGCAAGAAAAGAAGAAGGGGAAGCGTTAGTACCGTATATTTTTTCGGCGGAAACCATGGGAGAGGATATTGATCGGATTTTGACAGCGTACAGGAGTGCAGATTATGGAGCATAAAAACTCATTTCACATTAAAAAATTGAATCATCAGAGTGGATTTGGCTGGGCAGAAATGATGCGGGCCGGGTATGTGTGGCTTGCTGCGCTGTTATGTTTTATCTGGTATGCTGCCGATCGTTTTGAAATGGATACAGCAGGTGTTGCTCTTTTTATCGGGGCAGCCTTTTTTATATTATTGTATTTCGTTGGGATATCTGTTGGAAAAGGTTTTGCGGTTTTTATAAGCGGTTTGTATTTTTTTGTTCCATTTTTCATTCTTTCTATGGAGAATATTCGAAGAGCTTTATTGATTTTCTCCCGAACAGTCTTTAATTATCTGGCAGATTATGGACAGAGCAAAAATATTTTTCATCGTATACTTCAAAATACATCGGTAGATATGCAGACAGGAAATGTGGAGTTTTTGCCATTTGTGGTTGGAATATTGGGGATAACCTTATGGCTCATTCTAGTCATGGCACTGTTGTGGAAAGTTCATCCGTGCATTTTGTTTTTTGTAGTAGCGATTTGTTTCGCTTTTCCTTTTTTTGTGTGGGGAATCCGACCGGAGTTGTTTGCGGTATTAAGCTTTCTTATTTTTTGTTTCTTTTTATTTTCATCCTCTTTCTGGGGTGGAGTACTTGGAACAGCAGTTATTATTATTGTGCTTCTTTTAGGAACTTTTTTTGGAATGACGAATACCGGACAGATGTCGGCAGTACAGAAAAATTGGAATAAAGAACGATATAAAGAGCAGGAATCCGTTCTTCCGGAAGGTCAGCTTACAAAGGCAAAGAAGATGAAGCGGACAGATGAGGAAGCTCTTAAAGTAAATATTTATAAGAAAAACAGTTATTATCTGAAAGGATTTGTTGGAACAACTTATGAGAATAATTGTTGGAAAGCAAGTACAAATAACTGGAATATTTTTGGCTCAGACAGGAGTATGCTTGCAGCTTCTGACCGGGAAGCATACGAATCTTTATTATGGCTTCATAATAAAGAATTTTACGGAAATACAGTAATGTATCATTTTGTAAGGCAGAAAAAGCTTTCGGAAGGGAAAACAGATCCGTCTCTTTACAGTTTATCTGTAAAAAATGTAGGGGCGAATCGAAAGTATCTTTATCTTCCTTATGAGAGTGCTGTTTTACCAACAATATATGAAGAAGAAGGGACGGCAGCGATTAATAAAACAGAGAATATATTCGCTTCCGGAATAAAAGGAGCAGGAGAATATTCTTTTAAAGCAATGGAAACAATGGCTGGAAAGTTGAAATCGTCTACCAATATTAAGACGGAGGATAAGAATCTTTCCTCAAAAAAAATGACGGAAAGCTATAAAGAATATGTAAATGCAACATGTCTTTTCTTAAATAAAGAAACAAAAACATTGATTTCTTCTGCAACAGAAGGGAGTCTTCAAAGTAATCTATCGGTATTAGCAATTATAAACCGGGTAAAAAGCTTCATGAAAACATCGATTACCTATAATGAAAATCCAGGAAGTATCTCGGAAGATGAAGATTTTGCCCAATGGTTTTTTGAAGATAAAAAAACAGGATACGATGTGCAGTATGCGGCGGCAGCAGTAATGATGTTTCGTTATTATGGAATTCCATCCCGTTATGTGGAAGGATACCTTCTTACACCGGAAACGGTAAAAGAGGCAGGAACGGCAGAGACGGTGACTGTTTCACAAAAATACGCGCATGCATGGCCGGAAATTTATCTGGATGGAATGGGATGGATTCCGGTAGAAGTTACTCCCAAATATGAAAACATTATGGGAACACCGTATTATGAGACACAGGAAACTGCGGTAAGTAATTCAAGTTCGTCAGATCAATCTTTAGAAAATGACGATAAGAAGAAACAAGAAAAACAGCAGGAACAAAAAACACAGGAAAAAGAACAGACAACAGAAAAGAAATCAGAAAAGAAAACAGTAGAAACACCGCAACAGATTCCGCAGGATCGATCAAAGCAAAGTAAAGGTGGAAGAACCGTTCATAAAATCCTGTATATTCTATGTTTCTTTATTTTCATAGCAGGTCTTCTGCTTTTTGTGTTTAGAAAACGACTGCAAAAAGTATACCGAAATTATAAAACAGATAAACTTTTAAAACAGCAAAAGTATAGTCAGGCAGTCATGTTCTGGTATGATATTTTGTGTAAAACAATATATGGCAAAGAAAAAATAAGAGATAATCGTGTAAGAACCTTTGAAAAAAGACTTCGTACCTTTGACAGAGAAGTGGAACCGAAAAAGTTACATCTTTGTATGAAGATTCGTCAGAAAGCGGTGTATTCACCAGAAGGAATCACGAGAAAAGAAGCAGAAGCCGCAGTACATTTTCTGAAAAAAGAGTGTGAAAAACTGAAATAAGAGTATTTTAAGTTTCGTTTCTATTGACAGAGAAAACTATAGCGATTAGAATATTTTCATAGTTAGATTTAAATTAAGTGAGGATAAAATATGTGGTTAGCAGATAACTGGAAAGAATATGAAGTAATAGATTGCAGCGAGGGAGAAAAGTTGGAGCGCTGGGGGAAATACACCCTTCTTCGTCCGGATCCTCAGGTAATCTGGAACACAAAGAAGGAAGATAAGCATTGGAAGCATTTGAATGCACATTATCACAGAAGTAAGAAAGGTGGCGGAGAGTGGGAGTTTTTCGATCTTCCAAAACAGTGGGATATTCATTACAGAAGTCTTACTTTTCACTTGAAACCATTTAGCTTCAAACATACAGGACTGTTCCCGGAACAGGCTGTGAACTGGGATTGGTTTTCTGATAAGATTAAAAAAGCAGGCCGCCCGGTCAAGGTACTGAATTTATTTGCTTATACAGGTGGAGCGACATTGGCTGCCGCAGCAGCAGGTGCTTCCGTCACTCATGTAGATGCTTCAAAAGGAATGGTTACATGGGCAAAAGAGAACGCAGTGGCATCCGGTCTTGGAGATGCACCAATTCGATGGCTTGTAGATGATTGTGTGAAGTTTGTAGAAAGAGAGATTCGTCGCGGCAATCATTATGATGGAATCATTATGGATCCACCATCTTATGGAAGAGGTCCGAAGGGAGAAATCTGGAAGATTGAAGAGAAGATTTATTCTTTAGTATGTCTTTGTGAGAAGCTTCTTTCTAAAGATCCACTCTTCTTTTTAATTAATTCTTATACAACAGGATTACAGCCTGCGGTTCTTTCTTATATGTTAGGAAGTGCCATTGCTAAAAAGCATGGTGGAAAAGTTAGTGCAGATGAGGTCGGGCTTCCTGTTAGTGCAAGTGGACTTGTTCTTCCATGCGGTGCTTCCGGACGATGGGAAAAGGAATAGATGGGAGATAGCATATGAGTGCCAAAAAGACAGCTTTTTATGGAATGTTTCTTGCACTTGCCTTAGTAGCCGGATATATTGAGCAGCTTATACCTGTTAATCTTGGAGTTCCGGGAGTGAAGCTGGGACTTGCCAACATCGTTACAATGCTTCTTCTTTATATAGCAGGAGTACCGGCAGCCTGCCTTATTTCCGCACTTAGAATCCTATTATCCGGGTTCCTCTTTGGAAGCGGATTCGCAATGGTATACAGTGCGGCAGGAGCGGCGATGAGTATGCTTGTTATGGCACTTTTGAAGAAAACAAAGAAGTTTTCTTCTGTAGGAGTGAGCGTAGCAGGAGGCATTTTTCATAATGTAGGCCAGATCATAGTCGCCATGCTTGTATTAGAAACAAAGGCATTAGCATATTATCTGCCGATTTTAATTCTTTCAGGACTTGTAGCGGGAATCTTAATCGGAATCTTAAGCGGGATATTAACAAAGAGATTAAATCCGATAATCAAGCAGCATTTTCTATAAGCTGACGAAAACTCTAAACATCTTATTTTGACAGCTGCTCTATAGTCGCTGCGTGTTGAATGTTCGCTTTCGCGCTCACATCCAGCACTTGCTCCGAAGCCGCATCTGCCAAGATAAGATGTTTAGAGTTTTCTGTTTATAGAAATACTGGAGAATAGTAGATGAAAGTACAAATCCCCTTTCTTCTTCAGAGATAGAAATCGGATATGGAATATTGCCACTTTTGAGCAATACCGAATTTTTATCCTCTCTGGCATTTCCGAAAACAGAAACTAAGCTAATAGATATATGGCAGATGTGACTTTGGAGCAAGTTCATAATGCGGTTGAGTATTATGAACGCAGTGATACAGAACAGCTGCCATATATCTATTAGCTTAGTTTCGTCTGTTGAATGACGAGATAAAGGAGGAAACACAAATGGAAATTACATACGATTACTATCGCATATTCTATTATGCGGCTAAATATAAAAGCTTTTCAAAGGCGGCAGAGATTCTGATGAGTAACCAGCCGAATATTACGCATTTTATGAATAATCTGGAGAATCAGCTTGGCTGTCGTTTGTTTATTCGTTCAAATAGAGGAGTAACACTTACAAGAGAAGGGGAGAAGCTATACAAGCATGTAACAATTGCATATCAGCATTTTCAACTGGCAGAGCTAGAACTGGCGAATGATAAAAGTCTGCAGAGTGGAATTATAACCGTTGGTGTAAGTGAGATCGCATTACATTTGCTGATCTTACAGGTAATGGCAGACTTTCGAAAAGCATATCCGGGTATCCGCATCCGCCTTTCCAATCATTCTACGCCGGAGACGATTCAGGAAGTAAAAGATGGTCTGGTTGATCTGGCAGTAGTATCTACACCGGCCGATATCCCTGCTACATTAAAATCTACGTCTTTGATGGATTTTTCAGATGTAATGGTAGTGAGCAGCTCGCATAAAGAATTATGTGAGAAGCCGGTACATCTTTCAAAGATGCAGGATTATCCACTCATTTGTCTTGGGAGAGGAACAAAGTCGTATGAGTTTTTCAGCAATTTTTATCAAAGATATGGTTTAAAGTTAAATCCAGATATTGAAGCCGGAACAATTCATCAGATTCTTCCGATGGTTGTCTATGATCTTGGAGTAGGTTTTTTACCAGAAAATGTAGGTATAGAAGCCTTAGAAGATGGGAAAATAATAAAAGTACCTCTTATAGAGAAGATTCCTCAGAGACAGATCTGCCTGGTAGAATCAAAAAGAACACCGCTTAGTATCGCGGCAAATGCGTTAAAACAATTCATAAATAATTATATTGAAACGAAATTGCAAGACAATTTGTAAATATTTTTTCTTTTTTTCTTAAATATTCTTTAGCAATTCCGACTGTTTTCTGAAAAGATTTCTCATATTCATACAAATCGTTTTGTTAAATTGAATAAAAAAACAGTATTTACATGAGAAATCTTTGTACTATGTAAAAATTACATGATGGGTAAAAAAATAAAACATTTCCACGATAACAAAAAGAGGGGTAGAATGTGTAGCAATGGTTCAGGGCGAACAATTTCTTCCTATTAAATAGGGTTGCAAAGAGTATGTTCACCAATATAAGAATCAGGAAGGAGTGTGGCAGATGGATGCTCTGGTCAATGAACTGATGAAAGAGTTGAATTGCGACACTGTCTTTACGATTCCGGTACTCGGAGGAATCCCGGTTAAAGAATCTGTAGTAGTAACATGGATCATCATGGCGGTCATTCTGGTACTTTGTATAGCGTTAACCAGAAATTTAAGCGTAGAAAATCCAAGTCGTGGACAGATCATACTGGAAACAATCGTAAGCGGCGGACACAATTTCTTCAAGGACACACTGGGAGAACATGGAGCGGAGTATATACCGTATCTTATGACAGTGACCCTCTACATCGGTATTGCCAATCTTATCGGACTGCTTGGTTTTAAACCACCGACAAAAGACATGAACGTGACGGCGGCATTAGCATTTATGAGTATTGTCTTAATTGAGGTAGCCGGCATCAGACAAAAAGGAGCAAAAGGATGGGTAAAGAGTTTTGCGGAACCAATTCCAATTATCTTACCGATCAATATTATGGAGATTTTTATTAAACCATTATCTCTGTGCATGCGACTTTTTGGTAACGTACTTGGTTCTTTCGTTATCATGGAATTATTAAAGTTAATTGTTCCGGCAGTATTACCGGCAGTGTTTAGCTGTTACTTTGATATTTTTGATGGTTTGATTCAGGCCTACGTATTTGTATTCCTTACATCGTTGTTTATTAAGGAAGCGACAGAATAAGAAAACAACAAAAAATTTAAAGAGAAAAGAAAAGGAGTGTTGTAATTATGTCATCAGCATTATTTGTAGCAATTGGAGCAGGAGTTGCAGTATTAACAGGTATTGGAGCAGGTATCGGTATCGGTAAAGCTACCGCAGCAGCAACAGATGCGATCGCAAGACAGCCAGAAGCAGAAAGTAAGATCAGTAAAGCATTATTACTTGGTTGTGCGTTAGCAGAGGCAACAGCTATTTACGGTTTCGTTATCGCGTTATTAATCATCCTTTTCCTTAAATAATAAAAGCTTAAAAGGCTATTTGGAAACTTACAGATTTTTAATGAAAAAGGAAGGCGGACGAAGAATATGCTTAATATAAATCCATGGAATATGGTAATGATTGTAATAAATCTTCTTGTATTATATGCGATTTTTCGTAAGTTCTTATATAAACCGGTTATGAATGTAATTCATCGGAGAGAAGAATTGATTCAGGGACAGTTTGATTCTGCTAAAAAAACGCAGGATGATGCCCTTCAGTTAAAGGCTGATTATGAAGAAAAATTACAGAAGGCAAATGTAAAGGCCGATGAGATTATTCTTGCAGCAAGAGATCAGGCAAAAGAAGAGCATGAGAAAGCAGTGCTTGAGACACAGGCGAAGACGGACAGAATGATCGAGAAAGCAAAAGCAGATATCGAAAAAGAACAGAAACAGGCACAGCAGGAAGTGCAGGGTGAGATTGCGAAACTTGCACTTATCGCCGCAAGAAAGATTATAGAGACAGGTGAGGCCCATGACGCAGAAGGCAGTAAATAATGCGAAAGTATTATACCGTCTGAATATTTCAAGAAGCGATGTGGAAGAAACCCATAAAATTTTCACGAAGGCCCCTTTCCTTCTCGAGACTCTGACAAATCCAGTTGTTTCAGAGGAAGCGAAAGAGGTAGTGCTTGACAAAATTGCGAGACAGAGTGGATTGCCGGATCTTCTTGGAAATTTTATGAAGATGATGTGCCGGATTGGTGAAATTGGGCAGATTACAGATATTTTTAACTGCTATTATAAATACTGGGATAAAATGAATCACATTCTTCACGCAAAAGTCATTTATGCAGATGACAAGGCAAAAGAAGAAAAAGAAGCAATTCAGAAGCAGTTAGAGAGCATTTATCCAGATGAAAAGGTTGTTCTTTCGGAAGAGACAGATGCTTCCCTTCTTGGCGGCTATGTCGTTCATGTTGGCTATGAAGAGTACGACCACAGTTATGAAGGAAAACTCAGACGGTTAGAAAGAAAATTAACAGGGAGGTGAATCTTGTGGGCGCAATCAGTGCAGAAGATATAATCTCTATTATACAGAGTGAAATCGAAAATTTTGATGTGGACAACACAAGTGAAGAGACAGGTACGGTCATATATGTAGGTGACGGAATCGTTACTGTTTATGGTATTGACCATGCGATGTACGGTGAGGTTGTCGTTTTTGATAATGGAGTAAAAGGAATGGTTCAGGATATCCGTCAGAACGAGATTGGTGTAATCCTTTTCGGACGTGATACTGGAATCAAAGAAGGAACAAAAGTAGTTAGAACAAAGAAAAAAGCAGGTATTCCTGTTGGTAACGAATACATTGGACGAGTAATTAATGCGTTAGGTGAGCCAATTGACGGCGGTGCAGAGATTAAGGCAGATGGTTATCGTCCGATTGAAGAAGAAGCACCTGGTATCATTGAGAGAAAGTCAGTAGATACCCCAATGGAAACGGGTATTCTTTCCATCGACTCCATGTTCCCAATCGGACGTGGACAGCGTGAGTTAATCATTGGTGACCGTCAGACTGGTAAAACTTCTATTGCAACGGATACGATTCTTAACCAGAAAGGAAAAGGAGTTATCTGTATTTACGTTGCGATTGGACAGAAGGCATCCAGCGTTGCCAAGATTGTAAATACCTTAGAGAAATATGACGCAATGGATTATTCTATCGTTTTATCCTCTACAGCAAGTGAACCTGCATCCCTGCAGTATATTGCACCATATGCAGGTACAGCGTTAGCAGAATATTTCATGCATCAGGGAAAAGATGTGTTAATCGTATATGATGACTTATCCAAACATGCGGTAGCATACCGTGCGATTTCCCTGCTGTTAGAGCGTTCTCCTGGACGTGAGGCTTATCCTGGAGATGTATTCTACTTACATTCCAGATTATTAGAGCGGTCCAGCCGTCTTAGTGATAAGCTTGGTGGAGGTTCTATCACAGCGCTTCCAATCATTGAGACACAGGCCGGTGACGTATCTGCTTACATTCCTACAAACGTAATTTCTATTACAGATGGACAGATATTCTTAGAGAGTAATCTTTTCTTCGAAGGTATGCGTCCGGCGGTAAACGTTGGTTTATCCGTATCCCGTGTAGGTGGAGCAGCACAGACAAAAGCAATGAAGAAGGCATGCGGAAGTATTCGTATTGACCTGGCACAGTATCGAGAGATGGAGGTATTTACCCAGTTCTCATCAGACCTTGATGATGCAACAAAGGCACAGTTAGCACATGGACGTGCAATCATGGAACTGTTAAAACAGCCATTATGCCATCCATTATCCTTACATGAGCAGGTAATTACATTATGTCTTGCAAACAATGGTATCTTTGATATCGTTATGCCAAAAGAAGTAAAGAAATATCAGAAGGATATTCTTTCTTATCTTGATCTCAAACATCCGGAAATCGGAAAAGAAATCGAGGAAAAGAAAGATTTATCTGACGAACTGGTTAAAAAGATCATAGAAGCAGCAAAGGAATACACTGATAAATAACAGGCAGGTGTTGGTATGGCAAGTGCAAAAGAAATTCAGGACAGGATGCGAAGTATCAAAGATACATTGAAAATTACAAATGCAATGTATATGATTTCTTCCTCCAAACTGAAAAAATCAAAAAAAATGTTAGCGGACACAGAGCCGTATTTCTATACCCTTCAGTCTGAAATGAGCCGAATCTTAAGACATCTTCCAGATATGAACAGCATTTATTTTAAGACAAATGCAGAAATTCCGGAAAGAAAAAGAAAAGCCGGCTATATCGTCATTACAGCAGATAAGGGACTGGCTGGTTCTTATAATCATAATATTTTAAAAATTGCAGAAGAAGAACTTGCAAAAAGAGACGATTATAAACTGTTTGTTCTCGGTGAGTTAGGCCGGCATTACTTTGAACAGAAAGGAATTAATATTGATAAACAGTTCCATTTCGTTGTTCAGGATCCATCTTTAAGCCGTGCCAGAAGAATTGCCGAGGATTTATTAAAGCTTTACCATGAAAATCAACTTGATGAACTTTACATTATATATACAACCATGGTAAATGCAATGCAGGAGGAGGCACAGGTTGCCCAGCTCCTGCCACTGAAAAAAACAGACTTTAAGATTCCAGTTCCGATTGATATCCCATTAGAGGGACTTGCATTAAAACCTTCTGCTGAAGAGGTTATGGACCACATCGTTCCAAACTATGTAGTAGGTTTTGTGTATGGTGCGTTAGTAGAAGCATTTTCCTGTGAGCAGAATGCCAGAATGATGGCAATGGAAGGTGCGACAAACAGTGCGAAACAAATGTTAAAAGAACTGGATATTGAATATAACAGAGCCAGACAGGCTGCGATCACGCAGGAGATTACGGAGGTAATAGCCGGAGCGAAGTCGCAGAAGAAAAAGAAGAAATAAAAAGCGGAAATAATATAAGGAGGCTTTTTTGATGAAAACAGGAAAAATTATTCAGGTTCTTGGACCTGTAGTCGATGTTGAATTTGAAAATCAAGAATTGCCTGCAATCAGAGATGCTCTCGAAGTACAAAATGGAGATAAAAAATGTGTGATGGAGGTTGCACAGCATATTGGTAATCACGTTGTAAGATGTATTATGCTGGCAGCCAGTGAAGGTCTTCACAGAGATATGGAAGTTACTGCTGAGGGAAGCGGTATCAAAGTACCTGTTGGAGAGAAAACATTAGGCCGTCTCTTTAACGTACTTGGTGAGACAATCGATGACGGAGAGCCTATCAAAGATGCTCCAAAGATGGTAATTCACAGAGAACCTCCGACATTCGAAGAACAGAACCCGGCAGTAGAGATTCTTGAAACCGGAATTAAAGTTATCGACCTTCTTGCGCCATATGCAAAAGGTGGTAAGATTGGTCTGTTCGGCGGTGCCGGTGTAGGTAAGACCGTACTGATTCAGGAGTTGATCAGTAATATCGCAACAGAACATGGCGGATATTCTATCTTTACCGGTGTAGGAGAGCGTTCCAGAGAGGGTAATGACCTTTGGACAGAAATGGGAGAATCCGGAGTTCTTGCGAAGACAGCCTTAGTGTTTGGACAGATGAACGAGCCACCTGGAGCCCGTATGAGAGTAGCAGAAACCGGACTGACTATGGCAGAATATTTCAGAGATGAAAAGAAACAGGACGTGTTATTATTCATTGATAACATTTTCCGTTTTACACAGGCAGGTTCCGAGGTATCCGCCTTACTTGGACGTATGCCTTCCGCCGTTGGTTATCAGCCAACATTAGCAACAGAGATGGGTGAATTACAGGAGCGAATCGCTTCTACAAAGAACGGTTCCGTAACAAGTGTACAGGCAGTATATGTACCAGCCGATGACTTAACTGACCCGGCTCCTGCAACAACATTTGCTCACTTAGATGCAACAACTGTACTTTCAAGAAAGATTGTAGAACAGGGTATTTATCCTGCCGTTGACCCACTTGAATCCTCATCCCGTATCCTTGAGGCCGATATCGTAGGAGAAGAACACTACGAAGTAGCCAGAAAGGTACAGGAAGCATTACAGAAATACAAAGAATTACAGGATATCATCGCTATTCTTGGTATGGAAGAATTATCTGACGAAGATAAGACAGTCGTATTCAGAGCAAGAAAGATTCAGAAATTCCTTTCCCAGCCATTCCATGTAGCAGAGAACTTTACCGGTATCAAAGGTGTTTATGTACCAGTAAAAGAAACCATTCGTGGATTTAAGGCAATCCTTGATGGTGAGATGGACGAATATCCGGAAAATGCATTCTTCAATGTCGGAACAATCGAGGATGTAAAGAAAAAAGCTGAGGAAATGAAAGCAGCAAACTAGGAGGGGTAGATATGGCTTCAAATACATTTAGTTTAAAAATCATATCCGCCAACCGTGTATTTTTTACAGGAAGATGCCAGTCTATTATCGTTCCGGGATATGACGGACAAAAAGAAGTACTGGCACATCATGAAAACATGGTTATTGCTGTCAATGAAGGAGAGATGCGTTTCCTTCCAGAAGAGGAAAGCGAATGGCAGTATGCCGTAGTCGGCATCGGTTTCATCGAAATCATTAATAACCGAGTCACCCTTCTCGTAGAAAGCGTGGAACGCCCAGAAGAGATTGATATTGCAAGAGCACAGGAAGCAAAAGAGAGAGCTTTGGAGAAAATACGTCAGAAACAGAGTATTCAGGAGTATTATCATACACAGGCTTCCCTTTCTCGTGCGATGGCGAGACTTCGGGTTGGACATAGACAGAAACATGTTTAAGATGCTTTAGAAAGCTGACGAAAATCGAATAAGGGTATCGTATACAGATGCTTCAATCTTATATGTGACCGAAAAAGTCAAAAAATAAAAAAGAATGGTTTTATTCCGTTGTGCTAAATATTCCGTTTTTTGAGATAGAATGGAATATTTAGTGCAACAGAATAAAACCTTATTTATTAGTTGAGCCTTTTTGGGTTATTTGTCCAACAGGCATGTGCTCTTATGTACAGCTTCCCACAGCCCATTCAAATAAGCAACACCCAAAGCCCTGTCATAAAGCCCATACCCCGGCATCGCTTTTTCCCCCCAGATCATTCTTCCATGATCCGGCCGCACAGGTCCATCGAATCCAATATCATAAAGTGCTTTTACAATGGCATACATATCAAAGGAGCCATCCGAAGAAAGATGTGCAGCTTCTTCAAAGTCTCCTGGAAAATTATGTTTTAAGTTTCGTATATGTGCAAAGTGGATACGTCCTTTTAATGAACGTATCATATCAGGCAGATCATTCTCTGGATTCGTACCAAGAGAGCCAGTGCAAAATGTTACTCCATTATGTGGATTATCAATGGCTTTCATTAGGCGAAGCAGATGTTCCTTATCTGTAATAATACGAGAAAGTCCAAAAACATTCCAAGCCGGATCATCTGGATGAATTGCCATATCAATGTTATAGGTTTCGCAGACAGGCATAATACGATTTAAAAAATAAACTAAGTTAGAGAATAATTTTTCTGAATCTACATCTTTGTACATTTCAAAAAGAGCATGGATATTTTTTAATCGTTCTGGCTCCCAACCAGGCATGACTGTGCCGTTAGTATCCGAAGAGATAGATTGAAACATCTCATCCGGATTTAGTGCGTCAACGGCTTTTTGGCTGTAGGCAAGGACGGTAGAACCATCAGGACGAACGCGCGCAAGTTCTGTTCTGGTCCAGTCAAAAACGGGCATAAAGTTATAGCAGACAAGATGGATATCTTCTTCTCCGAGATGCTTTAGTGTTTCAATATAATTATCAATGTAAACATCTCTGTCGGAATCTCCAATCTTTATGGAATCATGAACATTTACACTTTCAATTCCCATAAGAGAGAGGCCTGTCTGTTCGATTTCTTCTTTTAGTGCATGGATGCGAGAACGAGACCATACCTCTCCTGGAGAGGTATCATATAGAGTTGAGATAACCCCGGTAACACCAGGTATCTGTCGGATTTGTTTTAAAGTTACGGTATCGAAGCTGGAACCATACCAGCGTAATGTCATTTTCATGCTATACTCCTTCTCATATAATAATGTTATGGAAAAAGTAGAAAAAGAGTATTCACAAGGCGAGTGTAGCATTATCATATAAAAAATGCAATATAATAGAAAAAGAAATAAGAAATTGGTGATTGTTACTAATTTCTTGGGCATAATTTTAGTGAATATTGCGTATTGCACAAAAAACATTGAGAATATATAATAAATACAACTGATATATCAGAAAAAGGGAGCTAAAAATTACATGGGAAAAAGTAGAAAAGAGATAGCATATGACTATATAAAACCCAAGATTGTTTTCTGTGAGTTAAAGCCAGGAGATATTTTGGATGAGAAGAAGATTATAGAAGAACTTGGATTCAGCCGAACTCCAATAAGAGAAGCCATTAGTGAATTAGCAGAAGAGAAGCTGGTTACAATCATGCCAAGGAGAGGAATCGTTGTTACACAGATTTCCCTTAAGGATGTAGAAGATATGTTGAATGCCAGAGCATTGTTGGAACCTTATATTTTCCAGAATGCTTTTCCGAATGTGGAGAAGGATGTTCTGTTAAGAATGAAGAATCAACTGAATGATATGATTGCGCACAAGAAGGTGAAGATGGATTCTTTAGAAGAAGACTTTGATTATAGCTTTCATATGTATTTTGCAGAGAAGGCGAATAATCAATATCTTTACAGAATGATGCACCTGCTAATGACGCACAGTCAGAGAATTAGAAGTTTTTCTACAATGCATCAAGAACGCTATATCGATTCTTACAAAGAACATATTGAAATTATCGACATGATGTTATCAGGTGATGAAGATAAGGTGATGGAAGCAGTAAAGAAGCATATATCGAATACCGTAGAAGGATATAAACAAATATATAGTATTCAGGGAAGTTTCTTTGAGATTTGATGGAAGCATAAATCGCAAAAGTATTTAAAAAGTAAAATAAAATTTATGTGGTTGGTTATGTTTTATTAAACAGCAATATAAAAA
>SKEE01001144.1_pt1 | contig 23880 bp, 18 predicted proteins | sample 4826661 | NCBI WGS metagenome assembly SKEE01 (sample SAMN11008817, study PRJNA524170) | human gut metagenome | biome: Human fecal sample; material: Feces; isolation source: fecal sample from pouch patient p20 | host: Homo sapiens | place: Israel: Tel-Aviv | collected 2016-11-14
CGCTTGTTGGGCCGGCGGTTATGGACTTTGGGTGAACTCGCCTGCGTGGACTCGCCTGCGGCGATGCTGTGTTGTTGTGCGGCCTGCGACCGCGGCCTCCCCCCCCGTCAGCGGCTTCGCGCTGGGCGGGTTCTAGTGATCGTTGCAACACCTGACCTACCGCAAGGAGGGTCAGGTGACCAGAAGCCACCGAAACGAAGACCGTGGCGGGGAACACCGTTGGACGTTCAACGGCGTCGAATATCCGACGAGGAAGCTGATGTGCGAGGCGAGACGCGCCGAGTACGTGCGCCTGCTGGACGAGGAAGGCATGAACTTCACCCAGGCCGCGCACGCGGTCGGCGTCTCGAAACGCACCGGCAAGGCGTGGCGCAACGGCAGGACGCGCGCCACGGGAAGGAACGAGAAACCCCTGGTGGACTGGTATCGTTCCACCATGGACAAACCCAAGACCCTCCATCCGCGCTACCTGAGCCAGGAGGAGCGCATCCAGATCGCGGACCGTCTGCGTCTGGGCGATTCGATCCGCGCCATCGCCCGCCTGCTGGGCCGCGACCCCGGCACGGTCAGCCGCGAGGTCGAGCGCAACAGGAATCCCGAGTCCGGCGGTTACGAGCCTTACCGCGCCCAGCAGAAGGCCGCGGACCGGCTCAAACGCCCCAAACCGCGCAAGGCGGCCGAGGGCACGCGACTGTGGGACGAGATCGCCGCCGGGTTGCGCAGGCATTGGAGCCCGGAGCAGATAGCCAACCGGCTGAGGCTGGACTTCCCGGATAATGGGGATATGCACGCGAGCGTCGAGACGATCTACCAGGCCATCTACCTGCAGGCCAGGGGCGAACTCAAGCAGGAGCTGAAACGCGCCATGAGGCAGGGGCGAACCGCCCGCAGACCCCAAGGCGGCCAAGGCCGCAAACCCCGTTTCCGCGAACCCATGGCCATGATCTCGGAGCGACCCCCGGAGATCGAGGACCGGGCGGTCCCGGGCCATTGGGAGGGCGATCTCATCACCGGCAGCCGCAACAAAAGCGCCATCGGCACGCTCGTCGAGCGCACCACCAGGTTCACGATCCTGCTGCACCTGCCCGACGGGCACGACGCCGAACACGTCCAGCAGGCCATCATCGACAAGATGCAGCACCTGCCCAAACTCCTGCGCAACAGCCTGACCTGGGACCAGGGAGCGGAACTCGCCCTGCACAAACGGATCGGCGCCTCGCTGGACATGGCCGTCTACTTCTGCGACCCGCACTCCCCGTGGCAGCGCGGCACCAACGAGAACACCAACGGGCTCCTGCGCCAGTACTTCCCCAAAGGCACCGACCTATCCGTCTACCCGGAGGACTACCTCGACGCGGTCGCCGAGGAACTCAACGACCGGCCACGCAAAACCCTCGGGTTCATGAAACCAAGCGAGAAGATCATCGAACTGCTCGACGCCGCGTGATAACCTCAACAACCGACAACGTGACCATGGAAGGCCGCTCAAACCCCAGGTGTTGCAACCACCACTAGAATCTGCCGTGATGTCTGTACCATGTTGAAGGGGTAACCCCGTATACACCCGTACACAGGGGAATCCAGAGAAGTGAGAGCCGCGAGACCTGCAGTATACGGTTGAAAAGGAAGAATTGGTGTTTGAGATGTCATCTCTGAGCAGTAACGGTCAGCCGTCTACACGCAGCAGACAGGCCAATAGCGGTGACCGAACCACCGCTCAGCTCAGAGATATCCGCCAAAAGCAGCTCAGCCACGTGCTGTACTGGCGATTCTTCGTCAATCTCGCCCTCATGCTTATCGACGCCGCCATGTACATCATCGCCGGAGCTACGGTGCTCAATCTGCGCCATGAGGCAACGCCGCTCTATTCGAGCAGATTCAATTTCACGATTGACTCCACCGTTTACCTTATTATTGTGGCCTGCTTCTGGGTGTGGTCGCTCTATGTTGCCGGCATTTATCACCGCCATGTTATGGGTGACGGTTACCAGCTCAACGTGCTGCTGGTCAAAGGCATGGTCGTGTGCTGGGTGGTGCAGTGCGCGTTCAACTACTTCTTCAATCTGGGTCTGACCCTCACGTCGCTCTGCTTGGTGGTGATTGCCGGATGGTTGCTCACCATGGTGGAACGCATTGCCAGCCGTGCATTCATTACGCGTAGTCGTCGCAAGGGCGCCTACGCTTATGGCACGGTGATCATCGGTTCCCCGCACGGCATTGGTCGCACGCTACAATTCCTCGGTCAGCGTCGGCAACTCAACTACCGCCCGGTGGCAGTATGCCCGATTCATCTCAATCCCGATACCGGATTGATTGAACAGAGCGCCGACCATGAGACACTCCGTGAGGAGATGCAAAAGAACAAGGGCTGCCAGCTGCCCGTACTCGAGTACAGCGATCATAATCTTGCTGAACAGATTATTGACATGAACGCGCAGACCGTCATGGTGGCTGACGAGCTGCGTCGCTATTCGGATAATTACGATATCTTCTCCGTGCGCATGGAATCGTTCGGTCTGGAGATTGCCATGCTGGCTTCCGCCGCTGACACTTCTAACCATGAGATTCAGGTTCGATCCATCCAAGGCACCACGATTATCACGCAGCGTCTTGCGCAATACACGCCAGCCCGTCGTTTGACCAAACGCTTGTTTGATTTGGTGATTTCTTCGCTAGCGATCATCTGTTCGCTGATTATCACCATTCCGGTGGCGATCGCCATCAAAGTCACGGACGGCGGACCGGTGTTCTACAAGCAGACCCGTATGGGCCTGCGCGGCAAGCCGTTCCAGATGTACAAGTTCCGCTCGATGGTAGTGAACGCCGACGCGCTCAAGAAGGAGCTCGCAAAAGAAACCGGCCAGACCGACCGCTTCATCTTCAAGATGAAGAACGATCCACGCATCACCAAGGTGGGGCACTTCATTCGCCGCTTCTCCATTGACGAGTTGCCCCAGTTCCTCAACGTATGGATGGGCGATATGTCCGTAGTGGGGCCGCGCCCGCCGCTGCCTGAGGAATATGCCCGTTACAACCGTCTGTACGCCACCCGTATGCTGGTCAAGCCCGGCATCACCGGTCCGTGGCAAGTGTCCGGCCGCTCCGATTTGTCCGCCGAGGAAAGCGAGGCTCTTGATGTGGCTTACGTGCAGAACTGGTCGATTATGGGAGACATTGTGCTTTGCTTCCGCACGGTCGGTGCCGTGCTGAGCCATAAGGGTGCTTACTGAGTTAGTCGGTGGAAGAGTACGGAAAGATATAGCTATTCGATATGACTGATCCGATGAACGACATTCCAGAACCTCCCCAGCAGCAAAACGAGGCTGATGAGGTGAATAGCCCGGTAATTCAACCCACAGTTGATTCCGAGGTTCTGGCAGAGAACGCCCGGCAGGCGGAACGCCGCAAACATCGTCGGCGCATGAGCCATGAACATATCAGGCGGATCAAGCGCAAAAAGCGCATTCGGATGGTGCTGATTGTAATCGGCGCACTGCTGTTGATTATTGCCGCGCTCGCGGCGTGGCTCGGTCTTTCCACGCTCAAAGTGAAAAATGAAGTGGAAGCAGCGATTCAGGCCGCAAGCCGCATCCAATCGCAAGTTCAAGCCGGCGACACCGACAAAGCGCAAGCCAGCATTGAAGCATTCTCCCAGCATATCGACGCTACGTATGCGCAGACCAAGCAGCCGGTATGGAAACTGGCCACATTGGTGCCCTATTACGGTTCTGACGTGAAGGCCGCGCGAGACATGGTGCACATTTTGGAAGACGTGTCGAACAACGCATTGCCGAAGCTTGCCAAGGCGGCACAGGCCTTGGATTTCAACAGCATTGGTATCAAAGACGGCACGATTCAGCTGGGGGATATGGCCAGCGTGGCACAGGATCTTGCCGCCGCCAATGGAGTAGTGGCGGATGCCAGCGTAGACATGGGCAAGATTGGCGATACGCATATTCCGCAGATTACCGAGGCGGTGCAGCAGGGGCGTAGCAAGTTCAAGGAGCTTGCCAGCCTGACGGATACGGCCAGTCGGCTGGCGGATGTGCTGCCCAAGATGTTCGACTTGGATAGCAGCGAGGGTAGTAGCAGTGGCCCGCGAACCTACCTGGTGCTGGCACAGAACAATGCTGAGCTGCGTACCACGGGAGGCATTCCAACTGCGTGGGCCACGCTCACCGTCGATACAGGCAAAATCAGCATGAGCACGTTCGGTGATCCGCCTCGGAATGGTCTGTTCAGCCAGGATGAAGCCGCGAGCGTACTGACGGCGGAAGAACGCAATCTCTTCTCCACCAAGATGGCCACAGACTATCCGGACATCAATTTCACTCCCGATTTCCCGCGCGTTGCTGATATCGCGCGTCAGATCTGGCATCGAGCCGGTCATGACGGTGTGGATGGCGTCATCAGCGTGGACCCGGTGTTCCTGCAGCGGTTATTGAAGGTTGCCGGCCCCGTGACGCTCTCCGATGGCACGGTGATGAGCGGCGACAATGCCGAGCAGCGGATTCTGAACCAGATTTATATTGATACCGATACGCAGGCGGAGCAAACCAACTTCTTCACGATGGCGGCCAGTGAGATCTTCACGCATGTGCTCAAGAATGTGGACGGCAAGAATCAGCAGCTGGTGCAAACGTTCCAGGAGTCCGTATCCGACGGCCATCTGTATGTATGGAGTGTTCATGAGGATGAGCAGCGGCGTATCTCGGGTACGACCATCGCCGGCGAATTGCAGTCGAAACCGGCTCATTCGGTTACGGGCGTGTACTTCAACGATGCCACTATGGGCAAGATGGACTGGTACCTGAAGCGTGAAGTGACCAGTACATATGACAAAACCTATCCCAGTGGCGCCAAGCAATACACCGTTCACATCAAACTGACGAATACGGCCGATGCCGCCGAGGTGAATGCCGCTCCGGATCTGTTGCGCGGCTATGACCATAACGGCAACCCCCGTACGGGGGAGATCGAAACGGTGCTGTACGTCTACGCCCCCGATGAAGGGCGCATTGTGGATTGGACCCAGGATTTCGATCAGTTCGCTGTGCACGATGGACTGACGGTGGGTGTGAAAACCGTGACATTGCGGCCGGGGGAAAGTTTCGAGACCACGGTGCATGTGCTGGCCAGTCCTACGGCCGATGAAAATGAAATGATTTTGAGACAGACCCCCTTAGTGGACTAGGGGTATACCCCCCATGAATCTATAGTGTTAGGGAATGCAAGGAAGAACGGAGTAGGTTAGTGAACGATACCGAACAGGTGCAGAATGACGATGTCATCACCATTGATGTACTGGGTGCCATTAAGAAGCACGTTATTACTGCAATCATCACATTGGTGGTAGTTGCTGCGGCCGTGGCTGTGTACACCTTTACTCGTACTCCGCAATACACTGCAACTTCAGAGTTGCTGGCCACATATCGTTCGTCGGCATCTACAACCAGCAGCACTGGTAATGAACTGAATTCTGGTGCCAGCTATCTAAATAGTCAGATTCAGACTTACCCACAATTGGTAAAGACTGAGTCTGTGCTGCAGCCAGTCATTGACGATTTGGGATTGAATACCACCGTTAAGACTTTGGCGGCGTCTGTTACTGCTTCTAATCCAACTGACACCATGCTGGTCGACATTTCAGTGGTGGATAATGATCCTAAGGTTGCTTCCGGTATTGCCAATTCTGTGGCCGAGAGTCTGAAGAAGCAGGTCACGTCTACCTTGTACACCGATGAGGGCGATAAGATCGTTTCTCCGGTGAACCTGTCTGTGGTGCAGCAAGCGTACGCCCCATCCTCTCCAAGTTCTCCGAAAGTGGTTATGAACCTTGCCATCGGTCTCGCGGCTGGCATTCTGCTTGGTGTTGCTGCGGCAATAGTCAAGGACCTTATGGATACGCGCATCCGTCAGGATTCTGATGCTACGGCTATTATGGACGTACCTGTGCTGGGAACTGTAACGCGCAGCGATTCTTATACAGAGAGAACGCCGGTCATCATTGCCAAGCCCGCTTCCAGAGATGCTGAAGAAATTCGTCGCTTGCGTACGAATTTGACTTTTGTACTACCGGAAGAGGATAAGGCCAATGTAATCGTGGTGACCTCCGCCGGCCCCTCTGAAGGTAAAACTACAATCTCCGTCAACCTTGCAACTGCGTTTGCCGAGGCCGGAAGCAAGGTGCTGCTGATTGATGCTGATGTGCGTAGCCCTAGTGTGAGCAAAAAGCTTGGTATTGAAGGAACTGTTGGACTGACTCATCTCATTACCAATACAGTGTCTTCTCACGACGCAATTCAGCGTTACTGGAAACCCAACTTCCATGTGTTGCCTGCTGGCAAGCAGAGCCTGAACCCGAGTATATTGCTTAATTCTCGTGCTATGCGAGCTCTGGTGGATCAGGTATCCAAGGCATATGACTACGTGATTATCGATACTGACCCTATGCAGGTATCCAATGACGCTGCCGTGTTCGCCAAGGAAGGTCCTCAGCTGTTGGTGGTGGCCAGTTTGGGCATTACAGAGAAGAAGACGCTGAAACAGACCGATCAGGAACTGCACACGCTGGATATTCAGCCGATAGGACTTGCCATTAACTATGCCGAGCCCGAGAAACCGCAGAAGTCCGGCTATTACTACTACGGCGAGGATACCGATGAAAACGGCAAAAAACGCCAAAGCCAGCATAAAAAGTCTGGAAAGGCAAAGGACTGAGCAGATGAATGTTCAATACGGAATTAGCGTAAACGGGAGCAACATAATGACCGATAAGGGTCGTTATGCCAGTTTTGGGTTGGCGTGATTTTCTCCAGGGTGTCGGGCATGAAGATCGCGTTTATTGGGCATAAGAGGATTCCGTCTCGTGAGGGCGGGGTCGAGATTGTGGTGGACGAGCTGGCCACGCGCATGGCCACGCTGGGCGAGCAGGTCGTGGCGTATAGCCGCAAGGGGCATAACGTCGCCGGCGCGGAGTTTGACAACGAGTCGAACATCTCGGACGCACCTTATTTATATAAGGGTGTGCAGGTCGTGCCCGTCACGACCATCGAGGCCAAGGGGCTGGCCGCGCTATCGTCCTCGTTCTTCGCCACGTTGAAGGCCATCAAAGCAAGGCCGGACGTGATTCACTACCACGCGGAAGGCCCATGCGTTCCCCTTCGTCTCGCACACTGGGCCGGCATTCGAACGGTCGCCACGATTCACGGCTTGGACTGGCAGCGAGCCAAATGGGGCAGGCTCGCCTCTCTGTATTTAAAGCTTGGCGAACGGACTGCGGCCACGTGCGCGGACGAGGTAATCGTGCTGAGCCGTGGTGTGCAGCAGTATTTCAAAGACACATACGGGCGGGAGACGCGTTTCATTCCCAACGGCATTGCGCCGGTAGAATCCGTTTCTCCTGACGTGATTGCTGACAAGTGGAGTCTGGAGAAGGATTCCTACATTCTGTTCTTGGGACGCATCGTACCGGAAAAGGGCGTGCATTACCTCATCGAAGCGTTCAAGCGATTAGACACTGACAAGAAGCTCGTGATCGCGGGCGGCGCATCGGATTCCGCCGAATACTACGAGTCGATTAAGCAGGCCGCTACCGGAGATCAGCGCATTATTCTGACCGGGTTTATTGAAGGACGTGAACTCGAAGAACTGTATAGCAACGCATACATATATGTATTGCCCAGCGATTTGGAAGGTATGCCGATGAGCCTATTGGAGGCATTGGCTTACGGCTGCTGCTGCCTGACCTCCAATATCGCTGAATGCGCTGATGTGCTGTGTGATGAGTCCGGAATGGTGCATGGAGTCACGTTCCGACATGGCGATGTGAACGATTTGGCCGACAAACTCGGTGAGTTGCTCGTAGACGTGGGTAAGGTACGAAAAATCAAGACCGGCGCGGCCGGCTATATCACTGGCCGCTATAGCTGGGACAAGGTTGTTCAAGCGACCCTCAAGCTCTACCGAGGAGCAGATAAATGAGGATTTTACTGGTCAACAAATATTTCTACCGCAAAGGCGGTGCTGAAACATATTTCTTCGCGCTTGCGGAGGGATTGAAAGCACTCGGCCATGAGGTTGCGTTCTTCTCCATGCAGCACCCAAACAATGAGCTGAGTTATTGGAGCAAGTATTTCGTATCCGAAAAGGACTACGTCGGCAAAATTTCCGCGTTCAAAAAAGTGAAGGAAGCGGCGACGCTGGTGTATTCCTTCGAAGCGAAGCGCAAGTTTGAGGCGCTGCTCGAAGAATTCCAGCCAGACATTATTCATATAAATAATGTGCATCGCCAGCTCACTTTGTCGATTCTGGATGCGGCTTATTTGAAGAAGCACCGTGTTCCGGCGGTGTATACAGCGCACGACTATATTCTGCTGTGCCCGGCTTACACGATGGTGGACGGTTCCGGCAAGGTTTGCGACGATTGCCTTGACCGTCACTTCTTCCATGCGGTGAAGAAAACTTGTGTGAAAGGATCGAAAGCGAAGAGTGGTCTGGCGTTCCTTGAAGCGGAATTCCTGAAGAACCATCATTCCTACGACAAGATCGACAAAATTATCGCCCCCAGTGAATTCATGAAGCACAAGCTGGATGAGGGTGGATATGCCGGCAGAACCGTGGCCATGCAGAACTTCCTGACCACCAGCCAAATGGGCATGGCGCATAAGGTAGCCAACACGAATAAGTTCAATACCGTTGAGCCGTATTTCTTGTTCTTTGGTCGACTTTCCAAAGAAAAAGGCATCCTTACATTGGTGAGGGCGTTCCTGCGGGCTGCAGGCTTGATGAATAGTGGGGTTGCAGGCAGCAAACTCCCAGCCAATTGGACCTTGCATATCGTCGGCGATGGTCCTGAGCGCCAGGCTATCGAAAATCTCATCAAATCAGCCGGCCCTGAAGCTGAACGCCGTATCAAACTTCTTGGCTACAAGACCGGAGAGGATCTTCAGCGCGAGGTCGGCAATGCCCGCTTCAGCGTGCTGTGCTCCGAATGGCGGGAGAACATGCCTTATTCAGGTTTGGAATCCCTGGCAGCGCAGACTCCAATAATTGGCGCGAATATCGGAGGAATTCCCGAGCTTGTGGTGGAAGGGAAAACCGGATTCAGGTTTGAATCCGGGCAGTTAGATGATTTGGCAAACCATCTATTGCAAGCGTCAGCACTCAATGGTGATGAATATGCAGTCATGCAACAGGAATGCGGCGACTATATCAATCGCAGAGCTCAACAAAGCCTTTATATCCGTTCTCTTGGGGAACTATACATGCGCTGTTTGCAGATTCCAACCCAGCAAAGGGATGTCGAGGAGGAGAAATGAAGAACACAATTGATTTGCATAATGCCGCTGTGCTGGTCACTGGCGCTGCGGGATTCATCGGCTCGAATCTTGCAAAGCAACTGCTTGATTCCATTGAGGGGATTCATGTTATCGGTTTCGATAATGTAAATGATTATTACGATGTGCGTCTTAAGGAATATCGCCTTAACCAGCTCTCTCATTATGAAGGGTTCACTTTCATCAAAGCTGATTTGGCAGATAAAGACGCAGTAAATGATGTATTCGAGCAATACCGCCCTACCGTTGTGGTGAATCTTGCCGCTCAAGCTGGTGTGCGATATTCCATCACGCATCCTGATGCTTATATTCAGTCGAATCTGATTGGTTTTTATAACATTCTTGAGGCTTGCCGCCATCATCCGGTGGATCATCTTGTGTATGCATCTAGCTCCTCCGTATATGGATCCAATAAGAAGGTTCCATATTCCACGGATGACAAGGTAGATAATCCAGTGAGCCTATACGCTGCTACGAAAAAGTCTGATGAGCTGTTGGCACATGCCTACTCAAAGCTGTATGACATTCCTTCTACGGGCCTGCGTTTCTTTACCGTGTATGGACCTGCCGGACGCCCTGATATGGCGTATTTCGGTTTCACCAATAAGCTTCGCGCAGGAGAAACAATCAAGATTTTCAACTATGGCAATTGCCGACGTGACTTTACCTATGTTGATGACATTGTTGAGGGCATTCTGCGCGTGATGCAAGGTGCGCCTTCGAAGCAGACAGGAGAAGATGGTCTGCCGGTTCCGCCTTATGCGGTGTACAACATTGGTAACGGGCATCCGGAAAACCTGCTCGAATTCGTCACTATTCTGCAGGAGGAGCTTCTACGAGCCAAAGTGCTTCCTGCAGATTACGACTTCGAATCTCATAAAGAGCTGGTCCCCATGCAACCAGGCGATGTGCCAGTCACGTATGCGGATACTGCGGCCTTAGAACGCGATTTTGGCTATAAACCTTCAACTCCGCTGCGTGAAGGCTTGCGTCGATTTGCCGAGTGGTACAAGACCTTCTACCTCGATGACTCTGATAAATAGGGCATTCGATTCGCTATTCCAGTCATTCACGTAGTTCATAACACATTTTACAAGAAGGGATGAAAAAAGAGATGAAGGATTTTGATTCATTGAAGATTGCCGTTGCTGGTACCGGTTACGTTGGCTTGAGCTTGGCTACGCTTTTGGCGCAGCATCATCAGGTTACCGCGGTGGATATTGTTCCTGCGAAGGTCGACATGATCAACGCCCGTAAGTCCCCGATCCAGGACGATTACATCGAGAAGTACTTTGCGGAGAAGGAGTTGGACCTCACTGCCACGCTGGATGGTGAAAGCGCATACCGCGACGCCGATTTCGTGATTATCGCGACTCCTACCAACTATGACAGCACGAAGAACTTCTTCGACACCTCTGCGGTGGAGGCCGTCATCAACCTGGTGATGAAGGTGAATCCGACCGCGATCATGGTCATCAAGTCCACCATCCCGGTCGGTTACACCAAGTCGATTCGTGAGAAGACCGGTTCCAGGAACATCATCTTCAGCCCGGAGTTCCTGCGCGAATCCAAGGCACTGTACGACAACCTGTACCCGAGCCGCATCGTGGTCGGCACCGACCCGGAGGACCGGCATCTCGTCGAGGCGGCCGAGACGTTCGCCAAGCTGCTGCAGCAGGGGGCCATCGAGGAGAACATCCACACGCTGCTCATGGGCTTCACCGAGGCCGAGGCCGTGAAGCTGTTCGCCAACACGTATCTGGCACTGCGCGTCTCCTACTTCAACGAGCTCGACACCTACGCCGAGTCGAAGGGCCTGAACACGCGCGAGATCATCGACGGCGTGTGCCTCGACCCGCGCATCGGCACGCATTACAACAACCCGAGCTTCGGTTACGGCGGCTACTGCCTGCCGAAGGACACGAAGCAGCTGCTCGCCAACTACCAGGACGTGCCGGAGAACCTCATCCAGGCGATCGTGGATTCGAACACCACCCGTAAAGACTTCATCGCCGACCGCGTACTCGAGCTTGCTGGTGCCTATGGCCCCAACAGCGAATGGGATGCCAGCAAGGAACATGAGACCGTGGTTGGTGTGTATCGCTTGACCATGAAGTCCAACTCCGACAACTTCCGCCAGAGCTCCATTCAGGGTGTAATGAAGCGCATCAAGGCCAAGGGTGCGACGGTTATCATCTATGAACCCACGCTCGAAAACGGCTCTACCTTCTTTGGCTCCGAAGTGGTCAACGACCTTGATGAGTTCAAGAAGCGCTCGCACTCCATTGTCGCGAACCGTTATGACTCTTGCCTCGATGACGTAAAGGACAAGGTCTACACCCGCGACCTGTTCCGCAGGGACTAAACAGCACATATACCAATATAAGCAAGGACGTATCGATATGGGTGAGAGTATATGTTTCATTATGCCAACTATGGACGGTGGCGGTGCCGAACGAGTGGTCTCTATTCTCTCTGGCGAATTCGCTCGTAGTGGATGTGATGTGACGTTGTTCTTAACTAACAGCACTCATACCGCGTATGCTTTGGACAAGCGCGTCCATGTCGATACATCCTGCGCGGAAAGCAACCCGAATTCCCTTGATCAGATTAAAGCTATTCGGGCGAAGATGAGAGCGATGCCGAATACGGTATTTATTTCCTTCATGGATAGTCAAAATTTGTTCACTCTAATAGCGGGAATTGGTATGCGGAACCGCATAATTATCTCCCAGCGTAATGATCCACACCGTGCTTTTGGAAAGCGTCGGCTGGTTAGGGCTATTCATCCGTGGCTATATGCTCTTGCGGACTGCGTGGTATTCCAAACACAGGATGCACTTGAGTATTACCCCAAATATGCAGCTGGTAAGTACCGTGTGATTCTTAATCCTCTCAATAATAGCATGCTGCCACGCTATGAAGGTGAACGATCCAAGCGAGTGGTTACCGTTTGTCGTTTGAATGAACAGAAGAATTTGCCGCTCGCCATTGATGCGTTTGCAGAATTCCGCACACGGTTCCGCGACTATACCTTCGAGATTTACGGCGAAGGCGCACTGGAAAATGAGCTAAAGCGTTATGCAGTTTCCCGAGGGGTTGGCGATAGCGTTCATTTCTGTGGCTTCCGGAAGGATGTTCATGCCTGCATTTTCGATGCCGCCATGTTTGTCATTTCCTCGGATTTTGAGGGACTCTCGAATTCAATGATTGAAGCTATTGCGTTGGGAATTCCGACGATTGCTACGGACTGCCCAATCGGTGGGGCCCGTATGGTCATTGACAATGGCGTAAATGGATATCTTGTTCCGGTTCGGAACAAGGAGCGCATGGTTACGGCTATGTGCAGTATTGCAGGCGATACTGGTGTGCAGGAACGCTTTAGCAAAGCTGGCGTGCGGTTGCGTGAACGTTTGTCGGTTGACTCTATTTCGAAGCAGTGGCTTTCGGCCATTAAAGAGAAATAAGACATCAAGAATATCAAGGAGAAAATCATGAAGATTTTGGTTACCGGTGCTAATGGATATTTAGGGCGCGGTGTGGTTGATGAGTTGCTTAAGCGTGGAAACGAGGTAATCGCCACAGACTTCGCCTGTGACCATGTGAATTCTGCGGCTCATTGCGTGCCCGGAGACATCTTTTCGATTGAAGATCCCTATACGTACTTCGGCGAGCCCGATGTGGTGTTGCATCTGGCTTGGCGCGATGGTTTTGTACACAATTCGAATGCGCACTTTGAGGATTTGCCTAAGCATGTTGCATTCCTGAAAAAACTGTGCAAATCCGGAATCCAGCAAGTGGCGTGCATGGGATCGATGCATGAAATCGGATTCCATGAAGGCAGCATCAACGCTCACACCCCATGCTGGCCGATGAGCATGTATGGAATCGCCAAGGATGCGCTCCGTAACGCATTGCAGACCATAGCGTTGCAGAACAAAGTAAAGTTCCAGTGGCTTCGTGGATATTACATCGTCAGCGATACGCAATATGGCAGCTCCATTTTCTCAAAAATCGTTGCGGCGGAAATCGAAGGTAAGAAAGAGTTCCCGTTCACCACAGGTCAGAACCAGTATGATTTTCTAGATTATCCCGATTTCTGTCATCAAGTTGCCGCGGCGGTGAATCAGGATGAAGTGTTGGGGATTATCAATATCTGTTCCGGTAAGCCCGAAAAACTTGCTGATAGGGTGGAACGGTTTATTGCCGAGAATGGGTTCTCCATCAAATTGAAATATGGTGCATTCCCTGATCGGCCCTATGACTCCAAAGCCGTGTGGGGCGATGCTTCGAAGATTACCCGAATCCTCGATACGGAACATTGATTTTCCATTTTTTCGCAAAGGATTGAGGATAACAATGGGTACTTTGCTCGAGCAGGATAAGTATCGATACGCCGTTGAGAAAATGCCTAGATTCCAGCGGTTATTTCGTTGTTGCCAAGAGTGCAGGTTCAAGCCTATGCAGTTGGTGTATCGACTGCTGTTTCGCTGGTGCCGTCAGAGGAATTTCATCGAGTTAAGCCATCAAACGGTTATCGGTGGTGGCCTGTATATCGGACATCCTTATTGCATCACCATCAATCCTCAAGCCGTTATTGGGCGGAATGTCAATATCCATCGAGGGGTTGTTATTGGCCAGGAGAATCGTGGAAAGAGAAAAGGTGCTCCAACGCTTGGTGATGACATTTGGATTGGAATCAATGCGTCAATAGTGGGAGGAGTGAAGGTCGGGAACGACGTAATGATTGCTCCTGGGGCCTTTGCGAATCGCGACGTGCCAAGTCACTCGGTAGTATTTGGCAATCCTTGCATTATCAAGCATAAGGATCATGCCACCGAGGGATATCTCAATCATAAAAGTCAGTGACGTGGTATTGCAAAAAGCAGGGAATGAAATGGGAGCTCACAATAGCATTAAACGTATCATGCATCGCATTGGTGAGGAATGCAGATCGACTGCAGAAATCGCCCGCTTCACATCGTGGCCGGAGGCCTTGGAGACCTTCATGGCCAAGGTGGATATTCAAGTCATGAATCGTAACGGTTTCAAGGAACCGCCGTCTGTTCGCAAGCGCTTGATACACAAGCATGAGATCCTGATGAAGTATTTTGAGAAGCGCTACGGCGACTTCTATGGGAAATACGATTTCAACGCCCCTATGCCTGTAAGTGACCCGGCCTTGGAAAATAAAATCTGGGTGTGCTGGTGGCAGGGATTGGATAATGCACCGTTGATTGTGCAACGATGCGTGGAATCCATTAGGCGGAATGCCGGTAATCGTGAAGTGATCGTCATTACTGACGAGAACTATGAACAGTATGTGCATATTCCGGATTGGGTGAAGGCCAAGCAGGAGGCCGGTATCATCACAAGAACCAACCTTTCGGATTTGCTGAGACTCTCGCTGCTGGCGGAACATGGCGGTCTCTGGTTGGATTCCACCTTCTATTGCTCAGGCCCGCTAGAAGAAATGGTATTTAGCAAGCCGCTATGGTCCATCAAACGGCCTGATTACCTGCATTGCTCGGTCGCACAAGGTTATTTTGCCGGTTATTCTCTGGCATGCGATGTTAAGCATCGATGGATTTTCCGAGCCATTCGGGACTTCTTCCTTGAATACTGGAGGACGAGTAATTTCATGGTCGATTATCTAATGGTTGATTACATGATTGCGCTCGCACAGCGATATGACGAGCAGGCCAGGCGTGACTTCAGGGCTATTGAGCCCAACAATCCACAATGCGATGACCTGTTCAAGTGTTTAGGTGATGTCTTTAATGAGCGTCATTGGGAGTCATTAATCGCCGATACATCATTGTTCAAATTGACATGGAAGCAAGAGTTTCCCACCGAAATCAATAGTGTCGAAACTTATTATGGAAAAATACTCAACGGCAATTTGCGTCGAAATTAGTTTTTCCAGAGGTGTTGATGATTCGCATAACGAAGACCAAAACATTCCAGTACGCGTGGCTGTACCTTATGTTACTTATTCCGGGCAGCTGCGCGATGTCACGCTATCTGAATACCACATTGGTGTATGGCGTGATTATTGCTATATATGCCCTGCTTGCGTTGTTGAGCGCAAAATATAAGAATGTTTATGTGCTGTCGTTTTGCCTTTTGCTTGCATTGGCAACGATTGTTATCCGATTGAAAACAGGAGGTGTGGGGCCCCTAACTTTTCTTTCCAACGCAGCGATGCTGGTTGTCACCTATATCGCAATGACTATTGATCGGAGAATGTTTCTTACCCGATTCATAAGAATTGTTTGTTTCTTTGGCATCATCAGTGTGCTATTTTGGGCGGCGTTTTGCATTAACCCTTCGCTGGTGAATGCATGGCCTGCAACATCATTCTGGACGCAGAACTTGGGAACGGGTCAATGGGCCACTGTGCTTCATGGAAAAGGGCTTTGGCTTTACTCGTATCTTGAAATACACGCAACCCGTAATTGTGGTTTCTACACTGAACCTGGCGTGTATCAGATTGTACTCAATGCTGCTTTATTCGTTCTGTTATTTTGGAAAAAGAAATTATATTTTGATAACGAGAAGCAATATCGTACGGCGACCGTCATTGTCTTGCTCACACTGATTACTTGCCAGTCGACGACCGGTTATCTTTCTATGATGGTCATCTTGTTGTGCTTCTTCTTTATGCGTGGCAGAGAGCGAGGCATACGTACGCTGAAGCAAAAGATTGCAGTGCTAGTGGTCGCCATTACGGCGGTGCTGATCACTGACTACTGGCTTCGCGGGGAAGAGAGTCTCCTTTATGTTCAAGTGCTGAACAAACTATTTGGTGGAGACATTGGCGGTGGTATTAATTTAGAGGATAGCACGGGACAATATCGTTGGATTACAGTGATGGCTAGTTTGAAGGCTCTTTCCATGGACCCGTTCGGTATCGGTTTTGACGCATTCTATGCGATACGAGACTCATTTGACCCAGCTGCAGTTGCCGCTAGCATTGCGACCTATGCCGCAGTGTATGGAGTGATTTTCTGGCTGGCGATGATGATTATGATTTTCTATCCAATGATTCGACGGGAACCAAAGAAAATACTTATTGCCGTATTTGCTTTTATGTTTATCAATTCCACGGTTAGCGAGACGTATTTGTTCTATCCGGGTCTCATGATGTTCCCGATTTATCTCAGCTCCTATTTCACGCATAAGCAGTCCAGTGTCGTTGGACATGCGATTGCTAGACATAATTCTCGTGACATGCTGATGGCTTCCGGGCTGATGAATACTAAAGAGGTGATATAAATGGAACAGACTTTGATACTTGTTCCCAGCAACAGTTTCTATTATTTCAACAGTTTAAAACTGCCTAATGTGGTGGTTTTTCCTGTGTTCCGCGAAGTTCATGGCGCGTCCGAAATGGTTTGGAAAACAATGAGGAAGCTGAGGCTTGCTGCCAGCTCGATGTTCTATACTGATTGGTACAAGGATTTGCAGTCGTTTTCCAAGATTATTGTTTTTGATAGTACGGCATGGCTGGATCCGGCGTTATTGCGCAACATTAATAGACATAAAAATCCTGACGCGAAATGTTATCTATATTCCTGGAATATTGTTCGCGACAAGCAGGTTGTCCTTGGCCATCTTGCGGCGTGCAGGAAGTATGGTTTCTCATATTATTCGTATGACGAAAATGACTGCAAGCAATATGGATTCCGCTTCAACACCATCATGTATGACGAGAACTTGCGTCTCCCGGAACGTGCTCTGACGTCAGATATGCTGTTTCTTGGTTTTCTCAAGGATCGCAAGGCAAAAATGCTTGCTTTGCATCAAATTATCTCCGATGCTGGCATGAAACCGGAATTCGTAATTGTTGAAAACGGTAATCAGCATGAAGATCTGCCATTCACCATTCGTCACTCATATGTTAATTATGCGGATTATCTCGATATGGTTTCGCAAAGCAAGGCGATTTTGGATATCACGCAGCAAGGTCAGAACGGATTCTCTATGCGCGTGATGGAATCCATTTTCCTCAACAAGAAACTCGTTTCGACTAACATGGCTCTATTGTCAGCGAATTTTTATGATCCCAATAATATTCTGGTCATTGATTTGCAGAACCCTGATGAAGAAGCGCTTACCGTGTTCCTGCGTTCCGAGTTTCACCCATATTCTCAAGAGACAAGACACTACTATTCCGTCGGCTCATGGATCAATCGTTTTCAACAATGATGGTGCAGACGAATAATGGCAAAACACATTAAAAAACATTTTTGGAATAAGCGGCCATCCGAGGGTATGAAATCGGCGGTAGCATACACATTCGCATCGCTGTTTTCTAAAGGTTTGGCCTTTGTTACTGTGCCAATTTTTACCCGAATCATGTCAACTTCTGAGATGGGCACAGTCAATCTGTACAATTCTTGGCAGTCGATACTGACGGTCGTGGCGACGCTCTCGTTGACTTACGGCGGATATATGGTCGCGTTGAAGGAATATGAGCATGAGCGCGATAGGTACGAATCTTCAGTGCTGACGCTCACGACGTTCACATCAATCGTATTCTTTGCCATATATTCCGTTGCTCCCAATTGTTGGAGTCGCATACTTGGCCTAGACAAATCGCTGTTGCTGCTGATGCTAGTTGGTTTCCTATTGCTGCCGGCTACGGAGTTCTGGCTGGCAAGACAGCGTTACGAGTATAAGTACAAGGCAGCAACACTGGTGACGATTGGCTCCGCCATTGTGGCATCAGCACTTTCCATTGTCGCTGTATTGTATATGCGAGGAAGCGGAAAAGCGGCCGAAGGACGATTGTTCGCGAATTATGCCGTGCTATATGCTGTTGCTCTTGTGCTATGGGTATACATCATGGTGCGAGGGCGCAAGTTCATTTCCATGCGGTATTGGAAATTCTCGCTTGCTCTGAGTGTGCCTCTTATTGCGAATCAGTTCGCCACGCAGATTCTGAATAATTCCGGTCGCGTGATGATTGGTTGGTTCGTTGATAATTCCGCTGTGGGCATTTATGGCACACTTTCCTCGGTGAGTACCGTTTCCGCAATCGTATGGTCGGCAATTAATTCTTCGTTTATCCCATTCCTCTATCGGAATATTGATGATTCCGAAGGCAAGAAAAGAGTTCGGAGCCTCGCTTCGATTCTGCTACTCACCTATGCTGCAGTATGCGTATTGATGACTTTCCTAGCTCCTGAGGTGGTCAAGATAATCGCAACTGATGAATATATGGCAGCGATCTACATCATGCCGCCAATTTCTGCAGCCATTTTCCAGAACGCTATTTCCAATATGTATGCAAACGTGTTGTTGTATCACAAAAAAACTTCATACATAATGATTGCCTCTATTTGTGGCGCAGTACTGAATATTGTACTGAATGTGGTACTGATTCCTCTATTTGGATATCAGGCAGCGGCCTATTCGATGTTGATTGCATTCGTATTCTTGTCGTATGTGCAAATGCGTGTGTCCAAAAAACTGCACTTCACTATCACAGGAACCAAGGAAACCGTATATGATGACAAAGCCATTATCGGTATACAATGGCTGGTAATTGTGCTTTCCGCCATTGCGATTCCTCTGTATCACTTCACGATTATTCGTTATATAGCAGCATTTGTCCTGATGATTGCCTCCTTGTTCCTCTACAAAAAGAGCAAAAGATCTGTCTGATATAGAAAGGAACCGCATTGTTGGAGAAATTAATGAATCATTTCCGTAATGCTGAGAAAAATGCTGCTTATTACCGAAAGCTGGGTTTAAAGCTGGGGGGGCTTCGAGATTCTCAATGGCTGGGATTTTGGAAGTGAACCGTGGTTGATTGAAATCGGCGATAATGTCAGGATTACATCTGGTGTTAGATTTGTGACTCATGACGGTGGCGTGTGGGTATTGCGTCATAAGTATCCTGAGCTATCCGATATCGATCTCTTTGGGAAAATTCGAATTGGCAATAACGTGCATATTGGTTTTAATGCCATTATTATGCCGGGGGTAACAATCGGAGATAATTGCATTATCGGATGCGGCACTATTGTTACGCATGATATTCCTGCAAATTCCATCGTAGTGGGTGTGCCGGGTAGGGTGATCGAGTCCGTTGGTGAATATGCGGCTAAACATGATGACGATTTTATGCATACTAAAAAGATGGCTACTGATGAGAAAAAAGCTTTCGTACTTGGCCATCTAAAATAATGGGAATATTTTTAATGAGATTGTTCTTGGAACTGGCCGAAGCAATATAGCATTATGCTTCGGCCAAGGTTCTAGATGCTTACTTTCGAATAAACATTCCTGAACGTTCCATCTCTGTAAGGGATTGTTCGTAACGACTGTTGTCGGTCTCTTGTCCCAGCACCCATTTGCAAAACTCGGTCAAACCTTCCTGCAAGGAAATCGACGGAGTGAAATCAAGCAGCTTTCGTGCCTTTTGGGTATCAGCGACATTATGTGCGATGTCTCCGATGCGGAAATCACCGGTAACGTTCAGATTGCTGGTACTGCCATAGATTCGTTTCAATGTCTCAGCTATTTCGATGACACTTGTTCCGATTCCGCTGCCTAGGTTGATGATTTCTCCGTTCGATGCGGCCGTATTGATAGATTTGATGACCGCGGAAGCAACATCCTTTACGTGGATAAAGTCGCGGCTTTCCTTGCCGTCTTCAAAGATATTGATGTCTTTATTGTCCAAAAGCAATGAGGAGAAGATGGAAAGAATGCCAGTGTAAGGATTCTTCAATGATTGGCCTGCTCCGTACACATTTTGGAAACGGAAGATGGTGTAATCAATATCCATCGCAGGGCACATTGTCTGAATCATCATTTCTTGTGAAAGCTTGGTGAACGCATAAAGAGAATTTGGGGTGGTTTTGCTGTCTTCGGTGGTGGGCATTAAGGTCAAGGCGGTATTGCACTTGTCGCAATGCATAGTGAAATCGCCTTGCATCATATCTTTAGTTTTGCGTCCACGGGGGTAGACTACGCCACAGTTTGGGCATTGATACTCGCCTTCGCCATACACAGAACGCGATGACGACAGGATAACTTTGCGTATAGTGTTGCTTTTCCCCTTGAGCGATAGTGCTTGAAAAATATTTGACAAACCCATGACATTGACCTCGTTGTACTGGTTGATCATGTACATGGATTGCCCGGTACCGGTTTCTGCCGCAAGGTGCAAAACAACATCTACCCCTTCAAGGGCTTTCTGGACTGTTGTGAAATCACGCACGTCTCCACGGATGAAATCACAACAATCTTTTATGGATTGGAAAAGATATGACTTTTCAGGATTGTTGCCATGAATTTGTTTGGTCAATGCATCTAGAACGCGAATTTCGTATTCATCATGAGCGCTCAGTTGTTTTACGATTTCGCTACCAATAAAACCTGCGCCGCCTGTTACCAGAATCTTCGTTGTCATATGTCTTGAACCGTTCTTTTGTAGAAACTTGCCCTAGAAGGAGGGTATGCTTTCAGTATAGTTCGAACTATCTTATTTGGTATTTACCTTCATAGGCGATAATTAGGTCACACTAGACATCGACTATAAATCGAACCGCTACGTCTTCCTTTCTGATTACGCTGTTTTCATCAGTCGAGGGCGCTCATGAAGTTTGGATTACAAAGGAGCCATCATGTTTTTTGGACTAGGCCGCATTCGAGACAGATACTACAAATGGTGTGAATCCGTGAAGTTCCTTTCGCGGAACAAAGGGATGCGTGCCGGCAAAAACCTGGATCTGCGACTATCTCAGTATATTCACTGTGCTGGTTCCGTAGTCCTTGGTGATAATTGTCGTCTCTATTGCTGGGATGCTTCGCACGGTAAGCCCTTCGATCGTGAGCCTGAAATTCGCATTGGAGAACGAGTACATGTGACTAGAAATCTCACTTTGCAATGTACCTCAGAAATCATCATTGAGGATGACTCACTGCTTGCTTCTGACATTGTCATGATTGATTACAACCACGGTATGTCTCCGCTGCCAGATTCCTATCTGGACAACGACCTTGAACTCACCTCGGGAATCCATATTGGCCGAGGTGCATGGATTGGGAACAACGTGATTATCTTAGGCGGCGTTGAAATCGGAGAAAAGTCAATCATCGGGGCGGGGTCCGTCGTCACTAAATCTATTCCTCCATATTCAATTGCGGTAGGTAACCCTGCTCATGTTATTAAGCAATATAACCCCTCTACCAATCTTTGGGAATCCATCAGAACAAACAACGAGGTCGATAGAGCTGCTTCGAAAACGATGTGAATTCGATTGGTTTTGTCGTAAGCCTTTATGCCCATCAAGAGAATTCAACAGACTGTTCCCCTACGTATATGAGGCTTCTGTTGTTTTCGTGGGTTAGGTTCTTGGTTGGGGTAGGCGTATGTCGAGTCTGCCGCAGCGGAGCATGACGAGCGCGATGAGGTTGTTCACGTGGTGGCAGCCGTAGGCCATGCGGATGGTGCCTTGATCCTGTTGTTGAAGGCCTCGAGCTTGGCGTTGGAGTAGCCCAGCTGGATCGTGCGCAGGATGTCCGGCCGGCGGCGTCGGATCTTCTTCGCCAGTTCGAGGTGGTGCCGTTTTCTTGGACTGTGATCCGAGGAGGAAACGGCACCACCTCGCACTGCGGAAAAACACTGCCGAACCCGCCCAACAAACATTGAAGCAATACAATCCAGGAGCCTGAGCGCCTTCTCCCGGAATTCCCTCGTGTAACGGTTGCCCTTTGCCATGATTCCATCATCTCCTATCAAGTGAGAGGGAATGCGGAACAAAAAACCAGGTCACATCAATGTCCTGGGGCATGGCTGACACATGCGTCGTGTGTCACGCTTGTGGCGAAAATATGGTTTGCGTTCCACATGCGCTATCATTAAATAGGACAAATGTTCGAATATGTAATCGGAAAAAGAGAAACATAGAAAGGAATAACCTGGTGGTTTATCTCTTGGAACCTGATGGCATCATTAAAAAGTCTTACCCGGACATGGAATCCTTGCCGGACAAGGAGGATTTTCTTATCGGCAAGTCATATGACGATTTAGTTGAATCATTTGATTGGCGAGAATCTGATTGTTTCGGTGTTTCTGAGTGGCCCGCACTGATAGAACTTGCTCTGCGATATGGTGAGGTCTGTGCGCGAGGCTTGATATTGGATTCAAGGTGGATTCTTCCGGTCTTTCGACTCAAAGAGATGCGTGAGGCGGCCGAGGAAGCAAATCGTCCCGAGCGTCGCCGCTCAATGCGTCTTGCTGATGAATTTGTCGATCAGGTGTTTCCTGGTTGGACAGACGAGAGACGTAAAACTGATGCTGCAGCCGCCGCGGAGAACGATTATTGCATGAAGGAAGTGCAGTCGGAAATCGAGTCTTTATTAAAAGCTTCCATAAAGCCTGACTTGGTGTCTCATTGGGAACGTATCGGTGGACGACACTGAGAAACTCAGAGGGAATAAGACTTTCAGTAGAAAAAAAGAGGGTAAGCCTATGTCTTTGTCAATTCTGTAGAAGGTTGTCGTATTGGGGTCTCGGTGACCGTCGTGGGTATGCTTCGTCTTGCTGGCTGATCCGATGCTTTGTCTGCCGCTTGAGTTTCATGCGGCGAGGACACGGTCTGCGGACGTCCCCGCTCCTCCCATATCCGGACAAGCATTACATTCTGTTCTCCAAGGAAGGATTCACCGACAACATGAAACGTTTGGCCGAAGAGGACGGTGCCGTCCGACTCGTCTCGTTCGATGAGATGGCCTGAAACCTATGTTCGGTTTACCGTAACCCGAGGAGGGTGTTTCCGCGGGGTGCCCCCTCCTTGTAGGATATGGGGGTATGGCTGATGAAGTTTTCTCTCCGAAGAACGTTATTGTGACCGGTGGTTGTGGTTTTATCGGTTCGAATTTCGTGCATTACGTGTATGACCATCATCCTGATGTGCATGTGACGGTCCTGGATGCGTTGACGTATGCGGGCAACCTGGAGAACATCAGGGGCATCTTGGGCGACCGCGTGGAGTTCGTGCACGGCAACATCTGCGACGCCGAGTTGCTCGACAAAATCGTGCCGGGCCATGACGCGATCGTGCACTACGCGGCGGAATCCCACAACGACAACTCGATCGCGAACCCGGAGCCGTTCCTGAAGACCAACGTGGAGGGCACGTTCCGCCTGTTGGAGGCGGCCCGCAAGTACGATGTGCGCTACCATCACGTGAGCACGGACGAGGTGTACGGCGACCTGGCCCTGGATGATCCGGCGAAGTTCACGGAGGAGACCCCGTACCATCCGTCGAGCCCGTATTCGTCGACGAAGGCGAGTTCGGACCTGCTGGTGCGCGCCTGGCACCGCACGTTCGGCATCCGCGCCACCATCTCCAACTGCTCGAACAATTACGGCCCCTTCCAGCATGTGGAGAAGTTCATCCCCCGCCAGATCACGAACATCCTCGAGGGATTGCGCCCGAAGCTGTACGGCAACGGGGAGAACGTGCGCGACTGGATCCACACGGACGACCACTCCACCGGCGTGTGGACCATCCTGACC
>SKEE01001148.1_pt1 | contig 23824 bp, 27 predicted proteins | sample 4826661 | NCBI WGS metagenome assembly SKEE01 (sample SAMN11008817, study PRJNA524170) | human gut metagenome | biome: Human fecal sample; material: Feces; isolation source: fecal sample from pouch patient p20 | host: Homo sapiens | place: Israel: Tel-Aviv | collected 2016-11-14
TGGGGCTGCGTTAATTAATTTTGTGGATGCTCGGGTCACGGACGGATTTATCTTGCGCGAAGGTGAGTTTGTCACTTCATTACAGGCATTGAAAGAGATCGGAATAAAAGCTGGCTTTTCTGCTTTTTCAGAAGAATAAACTCATCTACAATCTTGCGCGGGGCTGAACTCCCGCTGAGTAACACCGTGCCACCGGAGAAAACCGATGGCACGCAACGCAAAATATTACAATCATGATAATTCGACCGTTCTTGCCCACACGCACGAGCGGTATTCTCATGCATTTAAGTCAGACTGGTACCAGCATCCCCCATGCACTGAAGAACAGGCCGAATGGCTCATTCAGTGTTACCGCAGGCGCGGATGCGAGGTTAAAAAAGCCCTTAGCCTCGACTACCGTCACTGGATAATCTCCGTCAGGCTCCCTTACTCCGAACGGCCACCGCGTCCGTCCCGCACATTCCAGCAACGTATCTGGAGGTAACGTGCGGGTATTACTTCGACCTGTTCTGGTACCGGAACTCGGGCTGGTGATCGTTAAGCCGGGCCGTGAATCCATGCCGGTATTCCACAATACCCGGGTACTGGTGGAGCCGGAACCGAAAAGCATGCGTAATCTGTCGTCCGGGGTCGTTCCTGCCGTTCGCCAGCCGCTGGCGGAGGATAAATCATTACTGCCATTTTTCAGCGACGAACGAGTGATTCGTGCTGCTGGTGGCGCTGGCGCATTGTCTGACTGGTTACTGCGCCATGTTAAATCCTGCCAGTGGCCACACGGCGATTATCACCACAGTGAAACCGTCATTCACCGTTATGGTACCGGCGCAATGGTGTTGTGCTGGCACTGCGACAACCAGCTGCGCGACCAGACCTCCGAATCACTCGGGCAACTTGCTCACCAAAACCTGTCTGCATGGATGATTGACGTCATACTCCATGCAATGAATGGCTCGCAGGAACGGGAATTATCGCTGGCTGAATTATCCTGGTGGGCGGTCCGCAATCAGGTGGCGGACGCGCTACCGGAAGCGGTATTACGTCGTTCGCTGGGGTTGCGTGCGGAAAAAATCCGCTCAATGTACCGTGAAAGCGACATCGTACCGGGAGAGCAGACCGCCACCAGCATACTGAAACAGCGCACAAAAAATCTTGCGCCGCTGCCTCACGCCCACCAGCAAAACCCACCACAGGAAAAGACGGTGGTCAGCATTGCCGTTGATCCTGAGTCTCCGGAATCTTTCATGAAACGACCTAAACGTCGCCGCTGGGTTAACGAGAAATACACACGCTGGGTGAAGACACAGCCGTGTGCGTGTTGTGGTAAGCCAGCCGACGATCCCCATCACCTGATTGGTCATGGTCAGGGCGGAATGGGGACAAAATCTCACGATATTTTCACGCTACCGCTGTGTCGGGAGCATCACAACGAGCTTCATGCGGATCCGCTGGCGTTCGAAGAAATGCATGGTTCTCAGGTTGATTTAATTTTTCGTTTTCTTGATCACGCCTTTGCAACTGGCGTGCTTGGGTAAAAGAGGTGACTGATGCTCATAGATTTGGTTTTACCTTACCCGCCGACGGTGAACACTTACTGGCGACGCCGTGGCAGCACATATTTTATCTCGGAGGAGGGAAAGCGTTATCGCCGGGCTGTGGCGCTTATTGTTCGCCAGCAGCGGCTGAAATTAAGCCTGTCCGGAAGGCTGGCGATAAAGGTGATTGCAGAGCCACCGGATAAGCGTCGTCGCGACCTGGACAATATCCTGAAAGCACCGCTGGATGCGCTGACGCATGCGGGAGTGTTAATGGACGATGAGCAGTTTGATGAAATCAATATCGTTCGTGGTCAGCCAGTATCTGGTGGACGTCTGGGGGTGAAGATTTACCCCATAATGCATGAAGAGCAGGTCAAAAAATGAAACTGGAAGATTTACCGAAATACTACTCCCCAAAATCCCCTGGCCTGACCGATGCATCGGCCTCAACGTCAAAAGATGCGCTGAGTATCACTGATGTGATGGCCGCGCAGGGCATGACACAGAATCGGGCTGAGATGGGGTTTTCTGCGTTCCTGGGGAAAATGGGCATCAGTATGAATGACAGGGCGCGGGCAACAGAATTACTGGCAGATTATGCACTCAGTCGGTGCGATCGTGTGGCGGCGTTGAGAAAACTTCCGGCAGAAATAAAACCGGTAGTGATGCGCATTATGGCTTCGTATGCGTTTGAAGATTATGCCCGCAGCGCGGCGAGCAAAAAACAGTGCCCCTGCTGTCACGGAAAAAAATTTATTGAAAGCGAGGTTTTTACAAACAAGATCCAGTATCCGGATGGTAAGCCACCAGTGTGGGCAAAGTGCACAAAAGGCGTGTATCCGTCTTACTGGGAAGAATGGAAAAAAGTCAGGGAGGTGGTAAAAGTTGCCTGTCCGGAGTGTGGCGGAAAGGGTGAGGTTTCCACCGCCTGTAAGGATTGCCGTGGGCGTGGTGTCGCCATTCATCGTGAAGAGTCGGTAAAACGTGGTATGCCTGTTATCAGAGATTGCCAGCGTTGTGGTGGTCGTGGCTGTGAAAGGCTGCCATCAACGGAGGCATTTAATGCCATATGCAAAGTGACGAGTGCTATCACGCTTGATACGTGGAAAAAATCAGTGAAACGCTTTTACGATACGTTGGTGGTTCGGTTTGACATTGAAGAGGCATGGGCGGAGCGGCAGTTAAAGAGGGTAACGCGATAGTGTTGTTGATTTTTCCCGAATCTGTGGTAAATTTGCTCTAACGATGGGCGTTTTATGCCTGACGTTAGAAGATTTTTTACACCCCGCCGCCTGGCGGGTTTTTTATGACTGAAATCGCGTCAGTACAGTAAACGCGCTGGTGGCGGTGAATACCTGTCTTTCAGCTTGCTGGCTTTTTCGACAAGAGTTATTGGTGTGTCACGTTAACCGGAAAAGGAAAAGACATGCTAAAACAGCAGGATATGACAGAAACCGCCAGAGTGGTGTTTAATGAATTAAGCGTTACCGACCCGGCGACAGTCGGGGAGATAGCGCAGAATACTTACCTTTCACGCGAACGCTGCCAGTTAATACTGACTCAGCTGGTTATGGCGGGTCTGGCAGACTATCAGTTCGGTTGTTACAGACGCCTTCCGCAGTGAAGGCTTTTTTATTTGTGGTAAATGGGCGGCTGGTGGGTGTTAGGGGCACCCACCAGCCATCTGCTCATGCGTTGGGTTCACAAGCAAACCTCAGGCCCACTGCTTTGCGCAAAAGCAGAATGAGCCTATCAGAGACAGGCTTAATGATCCATGCTTAATACTGTAAAAATATCCAGTTGTGAGTTAATCAACGCCGACTGCCTGGAATTTATCCGGTCGTTACCCGAAAATTCTGTTGACCTGATAGTCACGGACCCGCCGTACTTTAAAGTGAAGCCTGAGGGCTGGGATAACCAGTGGAAGGGCGACGATGATTACCTGAAGTGGCTGGACCAGTGTCTGGCGCAGTTCTGGCGGGTGCTGAAACCTGCCGGAAGTCTTTACCTGTTCTGTGGTCATCGCCTGGCATCTGATATCGAAATCATGATGCGTGAACGCTTCAGTGTGCTGAACCATATTATCTGGGCGAAGCCGTCCGGACGCTGGAACGGATGCAACAAGGAAAGCCTGCGGGCGTATTTCCCCGCCACAGAGCGCATTCTGTTCGCGGAACATTATCAGGGGCCGTATCGTCCGAAAGATGCCGGGTATACGGCGAAGGGCAGTGCACTGAAACAGCATGTGATGGCCCCGCTGATTTCTTACTTTCGTGATGCGCGCGCGGCCCTGGGGATAACGGCAAAACAGATTGCAGATGCCACAGGAAAGAAAAACATGGTGTCGCACTGGTTCAGTGCCAGTCAGTGGCAGCTACCGAACGAAAGCGATTATCTGAAATTACAGTCGCTGTTTGCCCGGGTGGCAGAAGAGAAACATCAGCGCGGTGAACTGGAAAAGCCCCACCACCAGCTGGTGGATACGTATACGTCACTGAACCGGCAGTATGTGGAGCTGCAGAGTGAATATAAGCATCTGCGGCGGTATTTTGGTGTGACGGCGCAGGTGCCGTACACGGATGTGTGGACACATAAACCGGTGCAGTTCTATCCCGGGAAACATCCGTGCGAAAAACCGGCAGAAATGCTGCAGCAGATAATCAGCGCAAGCAGTCGTCCGGGAGACCTGGTTGCAGATTTTTTTATGGGCTCAGGTTCAACGGTAAAAGCTGCACTGGCGCTCGGGCGTCGTGCTACCGGCGTTGAACTGGAGACTGAACGTTTTGAACAGACGGTCAGGGAAGTTCAGGATTTAATCGTTTGAAACGGATGAGATTGCAGAATTAATTACGCACCATTATTATTCTGCTCCCGGCCCTTTAGCTCAGTGGTGAGAGCGAGCGACTCATAATCGCCAGGTCGCTGGTTCAAATCCAGCAAGGGCCACCATCACATACCGCCATTAGCTCATCAGGAAAGAGCGCCAGCCTTCGAAGCTGGTTGCGCGGGGTTCAAGTCCCCGATGGCGGTCCATTATCTGCATCATGCGTTGTTAGCTCAGCCGGACAGAGCAATTGCCTTCTAAGCAATCGGTCACTGGTTCGAATCCAGTACAACGCGCCACACTTATTTTCCCTGGCTCGCTTTTGTGGGCCTTTTTTTTAAATGTCTCACAATTTAGGCGGTTGACTGTTGTCTGGTTTGCGGGGAGTTTGTTAAAAGAAACTGGCATGGTGAATCCCCCTGTGCGGAGGGGCAATCAGCGAGTAGGTATATGGGATAATCGCGGATTCAGGTGCTGGTACTGAATTCACCGGGAGGCACCCGGCACCATGCAATGGCACATAGCGCCACTCTCCAGCCCCTCTCCGGAGGGGCTGTTTATATTGATTTTGTCAGATGTGAGTAAACTCCTTATGGACTTTGTTGTTTTAGCCCATAAGGACATATTTGCAGAGTGCAACGGTTATTAAAGCATTCATTCAATACGTTATCTGTATTTGTAGGGCATTCCTGGCTGTTTTTGATTAAATTCCAGAATGTTTTATTGAATGGTACTACGTTGTAAATGGTTACAGGTAGCACTTTGTTATTGAGCATGATGCCTGTGTGAGTCAGTGTAAATATACTTTCAGGAGGTAAGAAAGCATCCGATTGATACCAGATTATTAATTTTATTTTACTCCATATGACTGAAAAAGATATTCCGCATGATGGCTGGATAACTGTATCAATCACAATCCACTTCATTTAGTTTCCTTGTTTATGCCTTGCTGGTGATGTTCTGAAAAGTATAAATGATATTTTTGATTGTAAACCATAGAGCAGAATTATTTTTCTGATGTTGTTTATTGTTTATTTAAATGCAGGGTGGTTTATATCTCGTCTTGTAGTTTATCCATGCATATCTGCTTGATGATGAGGTTTTTATTTAAGGTATGGTTTTGTGTTTTTTCTGTATTACATGTCAGGTATTTTAAAGAATCATTTTTCAGATGGTGGAAAGAACCATGGCATTTAAACACTATGATGTTGTCAGGGCGGCGTCGCCGTCAGATCTTGCGGAAAAGCTGACACATAAACTGAAAGAGGGCTGGCAGCCGTTTGGTAGTCCGGTGGCCATAACCCCTTATACCCTGATGCAGGCGATTGCAGCAGAAGGTGATGTGGTCGTCAGTGGTGCAACTGAGCCGGAGTGGTACTACGTCATCGTACTGGCCGGGCAATCCAATGCCATGGCTTACGGTGAAGGGCTTCCGCTTCCGGATTCATACGATGCGCCCCATCCGCGCATTAAGCAACTGGCCCGTCGCAACACAGTGACTCCCGGTGGTAAAGCATGCGCATTTAACGACATCATTCCGGCAGACCACTGCCTGCATGATGTTCAGGATATGAGCGCACTGAATCATCCGAAGGCAGACCTGAGCAAAGGGCAGTACGGCTGTGTCGGCCAGGGCTTACATATTGCCAAAAAACTGCTTCCGTATATCCCGAATAACGCGGGGATCCTGCTGGTACCATGCTGTCGTGGTGGTTCGGCATTCACCCAGGGCGCGGAGGGGACATTCAGTGCGGACACGGGGGCCAGCCAGGATTCGGCACGCTGGGGTGTGGGTAAACCGTTATATCAGGACCTGATCGCACGCACCAAAGCGGCATTACAGAAGAACCCGAAAAATGTGTTGCTGGCGGTGTGCTGGATGCAGGGCGAATTTGACATGAGCGCTGCCACCTACGCACAGCAACCGGACCTGTTCACGGCCATGCTGAAGCAGTTCCGTACTGACCTTTCCGGATTTAACGCGCAGTGCCATGGCGGCAGTGCTGCAGTTGTACCGTGGATTTGTGGCGACACGACGTATTACTGGAAAAACACATACGGCACACAGTATGACTCCGTCTACGGCGCGTACAAAAACAGGGAGAGCGACAACGTTTTCTTTGTGCCGTTCATGACCGACGGTAACGGCAACAACACGCCCACCAACTTACCGGCAGAAGACCCGGATATTGCTGATGCAGGTTATTACGGCGCGCAATCCCGTAGTAATGGTAATTGGGTATCATCAAATCGCCCGACGCATTTCAGCTCATGGGCGCGTCGTGGCATTATTCCCGATCGTATGGCAACTGCTATTCTGAACGTAGCCGGTCGCACCTTAGCCTTCATTAGTGGTAAGGCACCGGAAATCAAACCCTCGCCCGGCGGCGACACTCCATCGGGGCCGTCTGATGGTGACACATCCGTTCGTACAGTCTCCCTGCTGCCGACAGCCGGAGAGGCTGCTGCGCAGGGCTGGACCATCACCGGCGGCAGTGTTGCGCTGGAAGATGGTGTGTTTAAGGTTACCAAGCAGAGCAATAAAACTTGGTCCCTGATGCATCCGGTGGATGACGCAGTCTCCCTGCTGACACGGGGTGGCAGACTGAGCTGTAAGTTTCGACTGTCAGGCGCACTGACCAACAACCAGTTCGGTCTGGGAATTTATCTGTATACCGATGTAGCGTTACCTGACGTCGTGGCGATGACCGGGACTGGTAACCCGTTCCTGATGTCGTTCTTCACCCAGACCACAGACGGCAAACTGAATCTGATGCATCACAAGAAAGCCGGAAACACAAAGTTGGGCGAGTTCGGGAATTACAGTAACGACTGGCAGACGCTGGAGCTGGTGTTCACCGCCGGCAGTGCCACGGTTACTCCGAAACTGAATGGAGTGGCTGGCCCGGCATTCCAGGTCATAAAAGACAGTCTGACACTGGGGCTGAATGCGCTGACGCTGACGGATATTACCAAAAATGCAGCGTATGGCGTTGAGATAGAAAGTCTGGTGCTGGAGATAAATGCACCGGCATCATCATAAAAAGTGAGCCAGTCAAATGGAAGGTATCGTTAAACTCACCGGTAGTGTCAGTGGGTCGTCTGAGATGCCTGCATGAGTTATCAGAGCCATCAGTACTTAACTGGTGGCTTTTTTTATTGTTGTCAGCTTCCGGATAACGGGAGACGGGGTATGTACCAGATGGAAAAAATCACAACAGGTGTGTCATACACCACGTCAGCGGTGGGAACGGGCTACTGGTTCCTGCAGTTGCTGGACAGGGTTTCCCCGTCTCAGTGGGCGGCAATAGGCGTGCTGGGGAGTCTGCTGTTTGGGCTGCTGACATATCTGACTAACCTGTATTTCAAAATCAGAGAGGACCGGCGTAAGGCCGCCCGGGGAGAGTGAATAATGAACCATGAAGAAATGAATCAGCGCTTCAGTCGCCTGGAAAATGAAATTGCTGAACTGAATAAAAAACTGTCGACGCTGATGCCTTCTGAAGATGAAAAAAAACGCCGCGATGAGCAGTTTGCTGCGTTTGACGATTATTGTCGGAAAGTGATGAGCAGAAATCTCGCAGAGTGTTTCAGTATTCATAATGATAATTTCAGTGACCTGGAATGGGAGTGTAACCGGCCATCCTTTGTTGTATCCGGTGATGCCGGGAAAATAACCATCACAGAAAATGGGAAACTAACACCTCCATCGCACCAGCACAGTGAGGAGCTCATTGAATTTGCCATTGATTACCTGAAGAACAATAAAAAGCAGGGGCTGATGAAGCGCGTTGGCCGTTGCATGGGATATCTGCAGATAGCTGCTGAGATTGAAGCGCTGGCCAGTGGTGCGGACAAGGATGCAGTTGTGCGGGAGGCTCTTCTTCGTGATTTTGATAATCCGCCCTTTAAAAAAGTGCCGGCTTACTGGTTTCATCCAGGACTGACTTATCTTAAAGGACGTATATAAGCTGGCTCGTTATCTGTTGCCGATAAATCCTGATAAATATCCATGAACACCAAAATCAAATACGGCCTGTCGGCTGCCGTTCTGGCGCTGATTGCCGCTGGTGCGCCTGCGCCTGACATTCTCGACCAGTTTCTGGATGAAAAGGAAGGCAATCACACCACGGCATACCGTGATGGTGCAGGTATCTGGACCATCTGCCGTGGTGCCATCATGGTGGATGGCAAACCTGTCGTTCCGGGCATGAAGTTGTCGAAGGAAAAATGCGACCAGGTTAACGCCATTGAGCGTGATAAAGCGCTGGCGTGGGTGGAGAAAAACATCAGAGTGCCACTGACCGAACCCCAGAAAGCGGGGATCGCGTCATTCTGTCCGTACAACATTGGTCCCGGTAAGTGTTTCCCGTCGACGTTTTATAAACGAATTAATGCAGGCGATCGCAGGGGGGCGTGTGAGGCGATTCGCTGGTGGATTAAGGACGGTGGCAGAGACTGCCGTATTCGCTCAAACAACTGTTACGGTCAGGTATCCCGTCGCGACCAGGAGAGTGCGCTGGCGTGCTGGGGAATTGACAGATAAGCAGAATATTTTGCTGAAAAATGCGGTTTGCTCACACGGACGGATAACACGAAATCCTGCGAACTGACAAAAACTAAGTGAATAAAAGTAAAAACCCCGTTTGTTGGCTGCAAGCGGGGTTTTGTGTTTCCTGACTCTGGAAAAGTCAAAGGAGAAAGTGTGTTTGATTTTAGCAAACTGATTCGGGAGATTCGAGTGATGGCTGAAAAATTATCCACCTGGAAGTTCATTCTTATCTGGCTGGTGTTTGTGATTATGGCCTCCGGTTATTTCATCGGTCAGATACGCTGGTGGTAAAATGAACCGCGTACTGTGCGTGGTCATCATTGCCCTGCTGGTGGCCTGTGGTGCGCTTAGTCTGGGGCTGAATCATTACCGTGATAACGCCATAACCTACAAAGAGCAGCGCGATAAAAAAGTCAGTGAGCTGGAGCTGGCAAATGCAACCATTACTGATATGCAGCAGCGCCAGCGTGATGTTGCTGCACTTGATGCCAGATACTCGAGGGAATTAGCCGATGCGAGAGCTGAAAATGAAACTCTTCGCGCTGACGTTGCCGCTGGTCACCGCAGCCTGCGGATCAACGCCACCTGTCCAGGTCCCGTGCGTGAAGCCACCGGCACCGCCCGCGTGGATAATGCAACCGGCCCCCAACTGGCAGACACCGTTACACGGGATTATTTCACCCTCAGAGAGCGGCTGATGACGATGCAGAAGCAACTGGAAGGGGCACAGGACTATATCCGCACTCAGTGCCTGAAATAAGTTTTGCTGATGCGCGGTATTGTCGCCGTATCCCCGCATTAACAGAGACCGCAGCCCGACAGGGAGACTCCTCTGCGCGAGTGTGCGGGGATAATCAAAAACGATACACACCGGGGTTTACCGCGTTAACGGAGCGCGGCGTTGTCCCCTCATAGTCGCCTGTCCGGTGCGATGGTGGAAGAAGCCGGATGTTTATCACTATTAATTGATGACACAGAAATGGATTCATTGAATTTCAGCACGTTTTTGTATTCGTGTTATTGAACATCTGTTTATTTTACTTTTAACATATTGATAATAAAAAGAGCTGTAAATCTTTAGATGAGTCGATTTTGTCCGGGGAAGTTCAAATGGATTTTATGCTGACGGTTTCTGGTGTGGTTATCCTGTCCATTGCTTATACTGCAGATAAATATGGCTGCCATTTGTTATCACGTATTGGCGCTTATTGTTCGTTGATGCTGATTTTCTCGTCGCTTTTTTTTGAGTAAGTTATATTAATTATAACAAATAATTTTCTGTGTTATTTTTTCAGGCTATCCCGTCAGAGGGGAAGCCTGTACTGCCAGGGAGCGAATGGAAAACTGATGTGTCCGGTAACTGCGTGTTCTGTGAACACCATGTTACTTAATTATGTAATTCATACCCGAACTCTCTGTTGACAGCCTTCTTCTGCAGGCTTCAATAACCCACGCTGAAAAGTTTCCTGAACCTTTCAGATCAAGAGCGATGTTAATTTGTTCAATCATCTGGTTTGGAAATCGGATGTTGCGGGTTGTTGTTCTGCGCGTTCTGTTCTTTGATGACATAATGTTTCCCCATATTCAGTGTTGCTGATTTGTATTATCAGAAGTTGCTTTTACGTTAATTTGACGCAGATCAATTAATACGATACCTGCGTCATAATTGATTATTTCTCGTGGTTTGATGGCGTACACACATGTTGTGATAAACCTTATATAGATGATAATAATTATCATTTCGTGGGTCCTTTCCGGCGATCCGACCGGTTACGGGGCGGCGACCTCGCGGTTTTTCACTATTTATGAAAATTTTTCAGGGAAAATCGTGTCGGTACTTCTCGAATATAACTTTTTGTTTTTTTTTAATATTGCATCCGTAAAGGTCCGACATGAAAGTGTCCGAAAATGCCTTTTTCTGGCGTTTTCATGTCGGGCCTTGTATTTGATAATGGGTTGTTTTCATGAAGGTTAATAAAAAGAGGCTTGCCGAAATTTTCAACGTGGACCCGCGGACGATTGAACGCTGGCAGTCTCAGGGACTCCCTTGCGCCTCCAAAGGTAGTAAGGGCATTGAATCTGTATTTGATACTGCCATGGCAATTCAGTGGTATGCGCAGAGGGAAACTGATATCGAAAACGAAAAGCTCCGCAAAGAACTGGACGATTTGCGTGCGGCAGCGGAGTCAGATTTACAACCCGGCACCATTGACTATGAACGCTACCGGCTCACAAAAGCGCAGGCAGATGCGCAGGAACTGAAAAATGCCCGTGAAGACGGAGTAGTGCTGGAAACTGAACTGTTTACCTTCATTCTGCAACGTGTGGCACAGGAGATTTCGGGGATACTTGTGCGTGTGCCGTTGACATTACAGCGTAAATATCCGGACATTTCACCATCACACCTTGATGTGGTGAAAACTGAAATCGCGAAAGCCTCCAATGTTTCAGCTAAGGCCGGTGAAAACGTGGGCGGGTGGATCGATGATTTCAGACGCGCAGAAGGCAGCTAATGCAGCCGGTGCGATAGCAACAGGGCTTTTATCTCTCATTATTCCTGTTCCACTGACGACAGTTCAGTGGGCCAATAAACATTATTACCTTCCTAAAGAGTCGTCTTATACCCCGGGGCGGTGGGAAACACTGCCGTTTCAGGTTGGCATCATGAACTGTATGGGCAACGATTTGATTCGCACTGTTAACCTGATTAAATCTGCCCGTGTTGGTTATACAAAGATGTTGCTGGGAGTGGAGGCTTATTTTATTGAGCATAAATCACGCAACAGCCTTCTTTTTCAGCCCACGGACTCAGCTGCTGAAGATTTTATGAAATCTCATGTTGAGCCAACGATAAGGGAGGTTCCTGCGTTGCTGGAGCTGGCTCCATGGTTCGGAAGAAAACACCGCGATAATACGCTCACCCTGAAGCGTTTTTCCTCCGGTGTGGGTTTCTGGTGTCTGGGGGGAGCGGCAGCAAAAAACTACCGTGAAAAATCCGTGGATGTGGTTTGTTATGACGAGCTTTCCTCGTTCGAACCGGATGTTGAAAAAGAGGGTTCGCCAACCCTGCTGGGGGATAAACGTATTGAGGGCTCTGTATGGCCAAAATCCATTCGCGGCTCGACGCCTAAAATCAAAGGCTCCTGCCAGATCGAAAAAGCCGCTAACGAGTCGGCACATTTCATGCGTTTTTATGTGCCCTGTCCGCACTGTGGGGAGGAGCAGTATCTGAAATTTGGCGATGATGCCTCGCCTTTCGGTCTTAAGTGGGAGAAGAATAAGCCAGAAAGTGTTTTCTACCTTTGTGAGCATCATGGCTGTGTGATCCATCAGTCTGAGCTTGACCAGAGTAACGGGCGGTGGATCTGTGAAAACACGGGCATGTGGACTCGTGACGGTCTGACATTTTTCAGCGCCGCGGATAATGAAATTCCGCCGCCGCGCTCCATCACATTCCATATCTGGACGGCGTACAGTCCGTTCACCACCTGGGTACAGATTGTCTATGACTGGCTGGATGCACTGAAAGATCCCAACGGCCTGAAAACCTTTGTGAACACCACGCTGGGCGAGACCTGGGAAGAGGCTGTGGGCGAAAAAATCGATCACCAGGTACTGATGGATAAGGTTGTGCGTTACACGGCGGCGGTGCCTGCCCGGGTGGTTTATCTGACGGCGGGCATTGACTCGCAGCGAAACCGTTTTGAGATGTATGTCTGGGGATGGGCTCCGGGAGAGGAAGCCTTTCTGGTGGATAAAATCATCATTATGGGGCGTCCCGATGAGGAAGAGACGCTGTTACGTGTGGATGCGGCGATCAACAAAAAATACCGCCATGCAGACGGAACCGAAATGACTATTTCCCGTGTCTGCTGGGACATCGGGGGGATCGATGGCGAAATCGTTTATCAGAGGTCAAAAAAACACGGTGTTTTCCGGGTGCTGCCGGTAAAAGGCGCATCTGTCTATGGCAAGCCGGTGATCACCATGCCAAAAACCCGCAATCAGCGGGGCGTGTATCTGTGTGAAGTGGGGACGGACACCGCAAAAGAAATTCTCTATGCCCGTATGAAAGCCGATCCCACGCCTGTGGATGAAGCCACGTCGTATGCCATCCGTTTTCCTGATGATCCGGAGATTTTTTCGCAGACAGAGGCGCAGCAACTGGTCGCGGAAGAGCTTGTGGAGAAGTGGGAAAAAGGAAAGATGCGTCTGCTGTGGGATAACAAAAAGCGGCGTAACGAAGCGCTGGACTGCCTGGTGTATGCCTACGCGGCATTACGTGTGTCCGTGCAACGCTGGCAGCTTGATCTGGCTGTACTGGCAAAATCCCGGGAAGAAGAGACGACCCGGCCAACCCTTAAAGAACTGGCAGCGAAGCTGTCCGGAGGAGTGAATGGTTACAGTCGCTGAACTGCAGGCGCTGCGTCAGGCGCGCCTTGATTTATTAACCGGTAAACGGGTGGTGTCTGTCCAGAAAGATGGTCGCAGAATTGAATATACGGCGGCTTCTCTGGATGAGCTTAACCGGGCGATCAATGATGCGGAGTCGGTACTGGGGACAACCCGGCGTCGCCGTCGTCCGCTGGGAGTGAGGTTATGAAACGAACGCCTGTCCTGATTGATGTGAACGGCGTTCCGCTTCGTGAGAGTCTCAGCTACAACGGGGGCGGTGCAGGATTTGGCGGGCAAATGGCTGAGTGGTTGCCACCGGCGCAGAGTGCCGATGCGGCCCTGCTACCCGCGTTGCGTCTGGGGAATGCCCGGGCAGATGATCTGGTGCGCAATAACGGAATAGCGGCTAATGCGGTGGCTCTGCATAAGGATCACATTGTCGGGCATATGTTTCTGATCAGCTACCGTCCGAACTGGCGCTGGCTGGGGATGCGGGAGACCGCAGCAAAAAGCTTTGTCGATGAGGTGGAGGCGGCCTGGTCGGAATACGCCGAAGGGATGTTTGGCGAGATCGACGTGGAAGGAAAACGCACGTTCACGGAATTTATCCGTGAAGGTGTGGGCGTTCATGCGTTTAACGGCGAAATCTTTGTGCAGCCGGTCTGGGATACGGAAACCACGCAGTTATTCCGTACGCGTTTTAAAGCCGTGAGTCCGAAACGGGTGGACACGCCTGGACACGGTATGGGGAACCGTTTTCTGCGGGCCGGTGTGGAGGTCGATCGATATGGCCGTGCCGTCGCGTACCATATTTGTGAGGACGATTTTCCGTTCTCTGGTAGTGGACGATGGGAACGGATCCCGCGTGAACTTCCCTCCGGGCGTCCGGCCATGCTGCATATTTTCGAGCCGGTGGAGGACGGGCAGACCCGTGGAGCCAATCAGTTTTACAGCGTTATGGAACGGCTGAAGATGCTGGATTCCCTGCAGGCAACACAGCTTCAGTCGGCCATAGTGAAGGCGATGTATGCAGCGACGATTGAAAGTGACCTTGATACCGAAAAGGCCTTTGAATATATCGCCGGTGCGCCGCAGGGGCAGAAGGATAATCCGCTTATTAATATTCTGGATAAGTTCTCCACCTGGTATGACACGAATAGCGTGACGCTGGGCGGTGTCAAAATTCCGCACCTTTTCCCCGGTGATGATCTGAAACTTCAGACCGCGCAGGATTCAGACAATGGATTTTCGGCGCTTGAACAGGCGCTGCTGCGGTATATCGCCGCCGGTCTTGGCGTTTCCTACGAACAGTTGTCCCGTGATTACTCGAAGGTCAGTTACTCAAGTGCCCGCGCATCCGCCAATGAGTCGTGGCGCTATTTTATGGGGCGGCGAAAATTTATTGCGTCCCGGCTGGCCACGCAGATGTTTTCCTGCTGGCTGGAAGAGGCACTTCTTCGGGGGATTATTCGTCCGCCACGGGCACGGTTTGATTTTTATCAGGCGCGATCAGCCTGGTCACGGGCTGAGTGGATTGGAGCCGGAAGAATGGCCATTGACGGGCTCAAGGAGGTTCAGGAATCAGTGATGCGCATTGAGGCCGGACTGAGCACGTATGAGAAAGAGCTGGCGCTGATGGGCGAGGATTATCAGGACATTTTCCGCCAGCAGGTCAGGGAATCTGCAGAGCGGGAAAAAGCCGGACTCTCACGTCCGGTGTGGATAGCGCAGGCGTATCAGCAGCAGATAGCGGAGAGTCGCAGGCCGGAAGAGGAGACAACACCACGTGAGACGTAATCTTTCACACATTATTGCAGCAGCATTCAATGAACCGCTGCTTCTGGAGCCCGCCTATGCGCGGGTTTTCTTTTGCGCGCTGGGGCGCGAGATGGGGGCAGCAAGTCTTTCGGTACCGCAACAGCAGGTACAGCTTGATGCTCCCGGGATGCTGGCTGAAACGGACGAGTACATGGCCGGAGGTAAACGACCGGCCCGTGTTTACCGGGTGGTGAACGGTATTGCGGTACTGCCGGTGACCGGCACGCTGGTGCACCGGCTGGGGGGGATGCGGCCATTTTCCGGAATGACTGGCTATGACGGCATTGTCGCCTGTCTTCAGCAGGCAATGGCAGATAGCCAGGTGCGGGGCATACTGCTGGACATTGACAGTCCGGGCGGGCAGGCCGCCGGTGCGTTTGACTGCGCTGACATGATTTACCGCCTCCGGCAGCAGAAGCCGGTCTGGGCACTGTGTAATGACACGGCCTGTTCTGCGGCCATGCTGCTGGCGTCGGCCTGCTCTCGACGGCTGGTTACCCAGACATCCCGTATCGGTTCCATTGGCGTGATGATGAGCCATGTCAGCTATGCCGGTCATCTGGCGCAGGCCGGTGTGGATATCACGCTGATTTACTCAGGGGCGCACAAGGTGGATGGCAATCAGTTTGAAGCGTTGCCGGCAGAGGTTCGCCAGGACATGCAGCAGCGGATTGATGCGGCGCGCCGGATGTTTGCCGAAAAAGTGGCGATGTTTACCGGTCTGTCTGTTGATGCAGTCACGGGAACAGAGGCCGCTGTTTTTGAAGGTCAGTCCGGCATTGAGGCCGGGCTGGCGGATGAATTAATCAATGCGTCGGATGCCATCAGTGTGATGGCCACGGCGCTGAACAGTAATGTCAGAGGAGGCACTATGCCGCAATTAACTGCAACGGAAGCCGCCGTGCAGGAGAACCAGCGAGTGATGGGGATCCTGACATGCCAGGAAGCGAAAGGACGTGAACAGCTTGCCACGATGCTGGCAGGGCAACAGGGCATGAGCGTTGAACAGGCCCGGGCGATTCTGGCCGCGGCGGCACCGCAGCAGCCGGTGGCATCCGCGCAGAGTGAAGCCGATCGCATTATGGCGTGTGAAGAAGCGAACGGTCGTGAACAACTGGCGGCAACGCTGGCGGCGATGCCGGAGATGACGGTGGAAAAAGCCCGCCCGATCCTGGCGGCTGCACCACTGGCGGATGCCGGGCCCTCACTTCGTGATCAGATCATGGCCCTGGATGAGGCAAAAGGGGCAGAAGCGCAGGCTGAAAAACTGGCGGCCTGCCCGGGAATGACCGTGGAGAACGCCCGGGCTGTGCTGGCTGCGGGATCAGGTAAGGCCGAACCGGTCTCTGCATCCACAACCGCCCTGTTTGAACATTTCATGGCGAATCATTCACCGGCAGCGGTGCGGGGTGGCGTGTCACAGACGTCAGCAGACGGTGATGCGGACGTGAAAATGCTCATGGCCATGCCATGAAGTCAGTGCTGACCATCAATATGAGGTTTTAACAAAATGGTGACGAAAACCATCACTGAACAGCGTGCGGAAGTACGTATTTTTGCTGGTAATGATCCGGCTCATACCGCCACAGGCAGCAGCGGGATTTCTTCTGCAACACCGGCTCTGACGCCCCTGATGCTGGATGAAGCCACCGGGAAACTGGTGGTCTGGGATGGACAGAAAGCCGGTAGTGCGGTTGGCATACTGGTACTGCCGCTTGAAGGCACAGAGACGGTGCTGACCTATTACAAGTCGGGGACCTTTGCGACGGAGGCAATCCGCTGGCCTGACAGTGTGGATGAACACAAAAAGGCAAATGCCTTTGCCGGCACAGCCCTGAGTCACGCGGCTCTGCCGTAACACGTTATCAGGCCACCATGGTGGCCTGACTGATTTCTGAATGAAAGGAACTGATTTATGGGATTGTTTACGACCCGCCAGTTACTCGGTTATACCGAACAAAAAGTTAAATTCCGTGCGCTATTTCTGGAGCTGTTTTTCCGCCGTACGGTGAATTTCCACACCGAAGAGGTGATGCTGGACAAAATTACCGGAAAAACGCCGGTGGCGGCCTATGTCTCCCCGATCGTTGAAGGAAAAGTGCTGCGCCATCGTGGTGGTGAAACCCGCGTGTTGCGTCCGGGCTACGTCAAGCCGAAACACGAATTTAATTACCAGCAGGCGGTTGAGCGCCTTCCCGGTGAAGATCCGGCTCAGCTGAACGACCCGGCCTACCGTCGTCTGCGTATCATCACTGATAACCTCAAACAGGAAGAGCACGCTATTGTGCAGGTGGAAGAAATGCAGGCGGTGAATGCCGTGCTGTATGGCAAATATACGATGGAAGGAGACCAGTTCGAGAAAATTGAAGTCGATTTTGGCCGATCGACGAAGAATAACATCATACAAGGTAGCGGTAAGGAGTGGTCAAAACAGGATCGTGACACGTTCGACCCGACATATGATATCGACCTTTTCTGTGATCAGGCCAGTGGTCTTGTGAATATTGCCATTATGGACGGTACCGTCTGGCGTCTGCTGAATGGCTTTAAGCTTTTCCGCGAAAAAATGGATACCCGTCGCGGTTCAAATTCACAACTCGAAACGGCAGTGAAAGATCTGGGCGCAGTGGTATCCTTCAAGGGGTATTACGGCGATCTGGCCATTGTGGTAGCGAAAACGTCTTATGTGGCAGAGGACGGTACCGAAAAACGTTATCTGCCGGAGGGCACGCTGGTGCTGGGGAATACGGCAGCAGAGGGGATTCGTTGCTATGGAGCCATTAAGGATGCACAGGCGTTGTCTGAAGGGGTGGTGGCTTCTTCCCGTTACCCGAAACACTGGCTGACCGTGGGCGATCCGTCCTGTGAATTCACCATGACGCAGTCCGCGCCGCTGATGGTGCTGCCGGATCCGGATGAGTTTGTGGTGGTACAGGTGAAATAATCCGTGAGCGGGGGCGAAATGCCCCCGTGTTTTTTTCACAGGGAGCTGGATATGGCAACAAAAGAAGAAAATCAGAAACGTCTTTGTGAACTGGCTGGTCTGCTGGGGCGCGAGGCGGATATGTCGGGGAGTGCTGCGGATATCGCACAGCGTGTGGCAGAGTGGGAAGAGGAGGTTTGCGCCTCGGAAAATGAAATCGCAGATGTTGATGATACCGTTCATGAGCAGGCATGCAGGCACACCGGTGAGGATGACGTTGGTATTCTGGAACGTATCAGGCTTCTGAAGTGTTTTTACCTGTGCGGTGTTGACGATGAAACAGGTGAGCCTGTTGAGCATGTTGATGCTGGCAGAGTAATTCTGATGCCCCCCTCAGTGGCAAAAGACATGGTCAGGAGCGGAATGGCCGTTTATGCGTGATTTTGAGAATTCCTTTGATGCTGCCCTTGCCGGGGTGGACAGAACGATTGTTGAAGTGATGGGGCTCTGTGCGCAGTTCACCTCGGGGGCACAGTGTGGCAGCGAAGTTCAGGGGGTTTTTGACGATCCGGAGTCGCTGGGGTTTGCCGGTAGCGGGGTCCGTATTGAAGGAAGCAGCCCGTCATTATTTGTGCGGACGGATACGGTTCGTGCCGTGCGGCGTGGTGACACGCTGACCATTAATGGTGAGACATTCTGGGTGGATCGTGTTTCTCCGGATGACGGGGGTAGCTGTTATCTCTGGCTCAACCGTGGGCAACCACCCGCAGTTAACCGGCGACGATAAACGCAGGGTGAATTATGGCGATAAAAGGGCTTGATCAGGCGATTGACAATCTGAGCCGGGTTCGTAAAAACGCCATTCCGGCTGCTTCTGCAATGACCATTAACCGCGTGGCCACAACGGCGATTAATCAGTCTTCATCACAGGTTGCCCGGGAGACAAAGGTTCGCCGGAAACTGGTTAAGGAACGGTCCAGACTGAAACGGGCGACGGTCAGAAATCCGAATGCCAGAATTATCGTTAACCGCGGTGATCTCCCTGTGATTAAGCTGGGGATCAGAATGCTGGGGCGTCGTCCGAACAGCATACTCAAAGCCGGTCAGCATCGTTATCAGCGGGCATTTATCCAGCGATTAAATAATGGGCGCTGGCATGTTATGCAACGTCTTCCCCAGGCCAGATATGAGGAGGGCAATGACGACAAGGGAAGGAAAAAGCGTAATCGCCTTCCCATTCAGGTGGTGAAAATCCCGATGGCGGCCCCACTGAAACAGGCATTTGATGAGAATGTTGACCGTATCCGGCGTGAACGCCTGCCCGGAGAACTGGCATCCGCGCTGAAACAACAACTGAGGATTGCGATAAAACGATGAAACACACTGATATCCGTGCTGCAGTGCTGGATGCACTCGAGCAGCATGAACACGGGGCGACGCTGTTTGATGGTCGCCCCGTTGTTTTTGACGAAGAGGATTTTCCTGCGATCGCGGTTTATCTGACGGATGCAGAGTATACCGGTGAAGAGCTGGATGCAGATACCTGGCGGGCCACACTGCATATTGAGGTGTTTTTACCGGCACAGGTACCGGATTCAGAGCTTGATCAGTGGATGGAAAGCCGGATTTATCCGGCGATGACTGCGATCCCGGCACTGGCAGGACTGATTACCACGATGGTTACGCAGGGCTATGAGTATCGTCGTGATGACGATATGGCGTTATGGAGCTCTGCGGATCTGACTTATTCCATTACATACGAGATGTGAGGACGATATGGCAACACCAAATCCCCTGGAGCCAGTAAAAGGTGCCGGTACCACTCTGTGGGTTTACAACGGCAAGGGTGATGCTTATGCAAACCCGTTGTCAGACGCTGACTGGCAGCGACTGGCTAAGGTGAAGGATCTGACGCCGGGCGAGATGACGGCAGAATCCTACGATGATAACTACCTGGATGATGAAGACGCAGACTGGACCGCGACCGGGCAGGGGCAGAAATCTGCAGGTGATACCAGTTTTACGCTGGCCTGGAAACCGGGAGAGGAATGTCAGAAAGGGCTTATAGGCTGGTTTGAAAGCGGCGATGTCCGGGCCTATAAAATCCGTTTTCCGAATGGCACGGTGGATGTGTTTCGTGGCTGGGTCAGCAGTATCGGTAAGGCCGTGACGGCGAAAGAAGTGATCACCCGCACGGTGAAAGTCACTAACGTGGGTAAACCTTCTGTAGCGGAAGAACGCAGCAAAATTACGCCGGTCAGTGCGATTAAGGTGACGCCGACATCCGGTACGGTGGCAAAAGGGAAAACAACCACCCTGACGGTTTCTTTTGAGCCGGAAAGTGCAACCGACAAGACGTTCAGAGCGGTTTCCGCCGATCCGTCGAAAGCCACCATTAGTGTGAAAGATATGACAATTACGGTAAACGGCGTGGCGACAGGTAAGGTGCAGATCCCTGTGGTGAGCGGAAATGGTCAGTTCGCCGCAGTGGCTGAAGTCACCGTTACTGAAGCGGGCGCTGCAGGGTAAACGGAGGTAATACATGTTTCTGAAAACAGAACAATTTGAATATAACGGTGTGTCTGTCACGCTTTCCGAATTGTCTGCGCTGCAGCGTATCGAGCATCTTGCCCTCCTGAAACGGCGTGCAGAACAGGCAGAATCCTGCGGCAACCTGCAGGTTAGCGTGGAAGATCTCGTCAGAACCGGCGCGTTTCTGGTGGCGATGTCCCTGTGGCATAACCATCCACAGAAAACGCAGTCACCGTCAATGAATGAGGCCGTGATGAAGATAGAGCAGGAAGTGCTCACCACCTGGCCTGCCGATGCCATTGCCCGGGCGGAAGACGTGGTGTTGTGCCTGTCCGGGATGATCGAAGCTGTTCGTCCGGATACTGATATTACTGAAGTGGCGAAAAATAACACGCTGACTGATGATGATTTTTCTGCGGGAAAGTCTTCGACGGCGAGCTGAACTTTGCCCTCAGACTGGCGCGTGAGATGGGGAGACCCGACTGGCGCGCCATGCTTGCCGGGATGACATCCACCGAATATGCCGACTGGCACCGTTTTTACCGCACGCATTATTTTCAGGATACCCAGCTGGATATGCATTTTTCCGGGCTGACGTACGCTGTACTCAGCCTGTTTTTTTGCGATCCGGATATGCATCCCTCTGATTTCAGTCTGCTTGTCCCCCGGCATGAGGAAGAGCAGGTGGAGAGGCCGGATGAGGACAAAATGCTGATGCAGAAAGCGGCAGGACTTGCCGGAGGCGTCCGGTTCGGTGGGGACGGAGGGCGCGATATTTTATCGTCTGCGGATGTGGCGGATGTCATGGTGGATGATGCCGCATTAATGATGGCTTCAGCGGGGATTCCGGGAGGTGTGAGATATGTCCCAGCCGGTTGGTGATCTTGTTATTGACCTGAGTCTGGATGCTGTCCGTTTCGATGAGCAGATGAGCCGGGTAAGGCGTCATTTTTCAGGTCTGGATACCGACGCCAGAAAAACCGCCAGTGCTGTTGAACAGGGCCTGAGCCGCCAGGCGCTGGCTGCACAAAAAGCCGGGATTTCCGTCGGGCAGTATAAAGCGGCCATGCGAACCCTGCCCGCACAGTTTACGGATATCGCCACGCAGCTTGCCGGTGGTCAGAATCCCTGGTTGATCCTGCTGCAACAGGGCGGTCAGGTGAAGGACTCCTTCGGCGGGATGATCCCCATGTTCAGGGGGCTTGCCGGTGCGATCACCCTGCCGATGGTCGGGGTCACCTCGCTGGCGGTGGCGACAGGTGCGCTGGCGTACGCCTGGTACCAGGGCGACGCCACGCTTTCAGAATTTAATAAAACGCTGGTCCTTTCCGGCAATCAGGCCGGACTGACTGCCGATCGTATGCTGACGCTCTCAAGAGCCGGGCAGGCAGCAGGGCTGACGTTTAACCAGGCGAGAGAGTCACTGGCAGCCCTGGTGAATGCCGGTGTGCGTGGTGGTGAACAGTTTGATGCCATCAACCAGAGTGTCGCGCGTTTTGCGTCTGCATCCGGTGTGGAGGTGGATAAAGTCGCTGAAGCCTTCGGGAAGCTGACCACTGACCCGACGTCGGGACTGATGGCGATGGCGCGCCAGTTCCGTAACGTGACGGCAGAGCAGATTGCGTATGTTGCACAGCTGCAGCGTTCCGGAGACGAGGCCGGGGCATTGCAGGCGGCGAACGATATCGCCACGAAAGGCTTTGATGAGCAGACCCGTCGCCTGAAAGAAAACATGGGAACACTGGAGACCTGGGCGGATAAAACAGGGAAGGCATTCAAATCGATGTGGGATGCCATTCTGGATATCGGTCGTCCGGAATCCTCAGCGGATATGCTCGCCAGTGCGCAGAGGGCATTTGATGAGGCGGATAAAAAATGGCAGTGGTACCAGAGCCGGAGCCAGCGCCGGGGAAAGACCTCCTCTTTTCGTGCGAACCTTCAGGGGGCATGGGATGACCGGGAAAATGCCCGTCTGGGTCTGGCAGCGGCCACGCTGCAGTCGGATATGGAAAAAGCCGGTGAACTGGCGGCAAGGGACAGGGCTGAGCGTGAGTCGTCACAGCTGAAGTATACCGGAGAGGCGCAGAAGGCGTATGAGCGCCTGCAGACGCCGCTGGATAAATATACCGCCCGTCAGAAAGAGCTGAATAAGGCCCTGAAAGACGGAAAAATCCTGCAGGCGGATTACAACACGCTGATGGCGTCGGCAAAAAAGGATTATGAATCGACGCTGAAAAAGCCGTCAGGTGTGAAGGTGTCTGCCGGTGAGCGCCAGGAAGACCGGGCGCATGCAGCCCTGCTGGCGCTTGAAACCGAGCTCAGGACGCTGGAAAAACACAGCGGTGTGAATGAGAAAATCAGCCAGCAGCGCCGGGATTTATGGGAAGCGGAAAGTCAGTATGTGGTCCTGAAAGAGGCCGCCACGAAACGGCAGTTATCTGAGCAGGAAAAATCCCTGCTGGCTCATGAGAAAGAGACGCTGGAGTACAAACGCCAGCTGGCTGAGCTGGGAGACAAGATTGAACACCAGAAGCGGCTGAATGAGCTGGCACAGCAGGCGGCGCGGTTTGAACAGCAGCAAAGCGCGAAGCAGGCGGCAATCAGCGCAAAAGCCCGCGGCCTCACCGACCGTCAGGCGCAGCGGGAGTCGGAAGAGCAGCGCCTTCGTGAGGTGTACGGTGATAATCCGGCTGCGCTGGCGAAGGCCACATCGGCACTGAAGAACACCTGGTCTGCGGAGGAGCAGCTTCGTGGAAGCTGGATGGCCGGGATGAAGTCCGGCTGGGGAGAGTGGGCGGAAAGTGCGACGGACAGTTTTTCGCAGGTTAAAAGTGTGGCCACGCAGACCTTTGACGGTATTGCACAGAATATGGCGGCGATGCTGACCGGCAGCGAACAGAACTGGCGGGGATTCACCCGTTCCGTGCTGTCCATGATGACAGAAATTCTGCTTAAGCAGGCAATGGTGGGGATTGTCGGGAGTATCGGCAGCGCCATTGGCGGGGCTGTTGGTGGCGGCGCATCCGCGTCAGGCGGTACAGCCATTCAGGCCGCTGCGGCGAAATTCCATTTTGCAACCGGAGGATTTACGGGAACCGGCGGCAAATATGAGCCAGCGGGGATTGTTCACCGTGGTGAATTTGTCTTCACAAAGGAGGCAACCAGCCGGATTGGCGTGGGGAATCTCTACCGGCTGATGCGCGGCTATGCCACCGGTGGTTATGTCGGTACACCGGGCAGCATGG
>SKEE01001152.1_pt1 | contig 23749 bp, 22 predicted proteins | sample 4826661 | NCBI WGS metagenome assembly SKEE01 (sample SAMN11008817, study PRJNA524170) | human gut metagenome | biome: Human fecal sample; material: Feces; isolation source: fecal sample from pouch patient p20 | host: Homo sapiens | place: Israel: Tel-Aviv | collected 2016-11-14
GTTCAGGAAACGGGAATGGTTTTCAATGATCGGGCACATATTATCTATGTGAACTCACAAATCAAGGACGAAACAGCGTTGGGAAAACTGATGCACGACTTTTTCTGTACAGATTCCAGCAAAATGTATTATCCCATTCTGGCAAATCGGGTGCAGTATTTCAAACAGGATGCGAAGGGAGTGGCAACTATGTGCAGAGCAATGGAAAAAATGAGAGATGAAACCGCACATGAAACTTCGATCAAGAATGCTTTGACGATGTTGGAAGATGGGTTGCCCTATGAGAAAGTGGCAAAGTATGCAGGGCTTTCAATTGAGGAAGTGAAAGAACTGGATGCAAAGAAACCTGCCTAAAAAAGAAAAAAGCCGATCGGAAACATAGTTGCTTCCAATCGGCTTTTTGTGTCGGATTTTATTGTGAAAGTTGGTATTAAGGGCTTTAGGCAAGACGGTTCTCTTTTTTCACTGCCAGTTGTAAAAGTTGGAAAGCAGTACTCCATCATGCGCAAATCCGACCTTGACGAATGGCTCTATAAGATGTACGATAAACTTGATAACATGGAAAAGGAGTGAGACTTTTGGTTACAATCATTACCGGCACAACCCAAAAGCCGACATCCAGTGACCTTCTGAAAAGTTTTTTTCAACGTCACAACGAACTGGACGGCTATCTGTATATCGGATACCCGATCATCGGAACCGTAGATGGTGCTTATCCGATCGACAGTCTTTGGGTCTCTCCTGACAAAGGTTTGGTCATCTTCAATCTTATCGAAGGGAAAAACATCGATGGATATGAAGAAGCACAGGATGATTGCGCCAATAAAATAGAAGCAAAGCTCAGGGGATACCGGCAGCTTGTCAACAAAAGAAAACTATGCGTTGAAATCAATGTCATTACGTATGCCCCCGCTCTTATGCGCAAGGTTGACTGCGATGAAGATTATCCGTTGTGTGCTAACGACAATGATCTTCTGGCACAGATTGAAACGTTGAACTGGAACAATAGCGGGTATTATGAAGCACTGGTGTCTGTGCTTCAGGCAATTTCTACAATCCGCAAAGGAAAAAAACGTAGGGAAACCACAAAGCCCGAATCCAGAGGATCGAAGCTAAAAGCATTAGAGGATTCCATCGCCAATCTAGACAACCAGCAAAGTCGAGCAGTAATCGAGACCGTAGAGGGCGTACAGCGAATCCGCGGTCTTGCCGGATCCGGTAAAACTGTGGTGCTGGCACTGAAAGCAGCATACCTGCACGCACAGCATCCCGAATGGAAAATTGCTGTCACCTTTAACACTCGCTCTCTGAAAGGGCAATTGCGGCAGCTGATCAACACATTTTATATTGAACAAACCAGCGAGGAACCGGACTGGGACAACTTGCACATCCTTCATGCATGGGGTGCACCTGGCGGCGGAGAACGCACCGGTATGTATTATATCTTTTGTGGAACGAACAATCTTGAATACTTGGATTTTTTGTCTGCCAAAAATCGTTTTGGTTCTACCGATCCATTTGGTGTGGCTTGCAGAAAAGCACTTGAAGAAGCAACCGATCCGAGGCCGATGTACGACGCTGTTCTGGTAGACGAAGCTCAAGATTTTTCTCCGGCATTTTTAAAGCTATGTTATGAAATGCTGCGGGAACCTAAACGGTTGGTTTACGCATACGATGAACTGCAAAATTTGCGGTTACAGTCTCTCCCTTCACCGGAAGAAATCTTTGGTGTCGATGAGCACGGCGTACCAAACGTAACGTTCCGGTCATCGGAAGATGGCCAGCCGGAGCAGGATATTATTCTGGAAAAATGCTACAGAAATTCCAGACCTGCTCTAGTCACAGCCCATGCATTGGGGTTTGGAATTTACCGAAAGCCTGTTGGCGAGGATGGCCCCGGTCTTGTTCAGATGTTTGACCAGAGTGCGTTGTGGGAAGAGATTGGCTATCATGTGAAAGCCGGTTCCCTTGAGGACGGAAAACACGTTGTTTTGGAGCGCACAAGCAAAAGCAGCCCGGAGTTTCTCGAAAGCCACTCTGGCATCGATGATTTAATAATATTCAAGCAGTTCGATTCTAAAGAAGAGCAGGATCAATGGGTTGCAAATGAGATTCAAACGAACCTTACGGAGGACGAACTGCGTCCGGACGATATCATTGTGATCAACCCGAACCCTGTCACGACTAAATCAAACGTTGCGCCTATTCGGGCACTTTTATATGAAAAGGGCATCCAGTCTCACACAGCCGGCGTAGATACTGCACCCGATGTCTTCTTTGATGAGGATAATGCTTCTGTGGCCTTTACGGGAATTTACCGGGCAAAGGGAAACGAAGCGGCCATGGTCTATATCGTCAATGCCGAAGCGTGCTTTGACTCATTTTTTGATTTGGCAAAACTTCGAAATCAGCTGTTTACCGCGATTACTCGAAGCAAGGCATGGGTGAGAGTGTTGGGGGTCGGCTCTGGAATGGACGGGCTAATCGCCGAGTATAAAAAGGTGAAAGATCATAACTTCACGTTGGATTTTATTTATCCGACAAAGGCTCAGCGGGATCATATGAATATCGTGAATCGCGATATGAGCGAAGCTGAAAAACGAAAGATTCAAAAGAGCAAAGGAAATGCTGAAAACCTGATTCAGGAACTTGAAAGTGGTAACATCTATCTTGAAGATTTGGGAAAAGATACCGTGGATCGTCTCATATCCCTTCTTAAAAGTAAGGAGGGATAACGATTGAATCCTGTAGATGTCTTGAATCAGATTAAGCGTCTGACCACTGATGTGATTGCGGTCGGTATCTGCGATGAGCAGAATTTTCCTTCGATAAAATCGTACACCGGGAATATCAGCGAGATTGGAGTCAGTTCTTCGGACAATTCTATTTTTCTGAAGAATATTCCCTATCGTGAAATGTATTCTGAGCTAGTGAAAAAAAGAAATTACAACATCAAAATGATCGATGGTGCTCTAATTAGTCTCTTGTATCGCTTTCAAGGCAATGAGTTGGTGTCGCATCGACTGTCTTTTTTCCCTGCTCCGGATTTAGAGGTTTTTCAGAATGAGCCGGAGCTGTATTCGGTGGACGAAATGTATCTTGACATCTTAGATCAGAGAGTCGTTACCGTTCCGCTAAGGTTCGATTTTGATTCAGGTGATGCATTCATTCCCGTGGAACATCCAAAGTCGCATTTGACATTGGGGCAATATGAGAATTGCCGCATTCCCGTTTCCTCTGCCGTTTCTCCTTTTCAATTCATGGACTTTATTCTCAGAAATTTTTATCACACGGCACACACTAAATTTTGCGAACGGCTTACACGCTATTCAGATCGATTTGAAAAAAGCATTCTTCCGGAGGAAGAAGCGCTGATTCATGTCTGTACATCCCCATGATCTCATTCCGAATCCGCTCTCAGAACCCCATCACTCTTTGGCAGACGATGGGACTCTTTTGTAACCGCCTAGAGAAAACGCATTGTCACAAAGACAAGAGGCACCCGACGCTTAAATTGGATGCCTCATTTTGTTTGCGTTGGTCGTTGCCACAATGCTGTGAATCGCTGTAACGGCTTTCGTAATTTCCTTGAAAACAAGTTGAGCATGAGTTGAGGTACATTTATGAAATTTAGCGTACCGGAAATCTTGACAATTGTATCGACAGCAACAGTCATGGTGATTGCTTTTCTTGTGATTGCAAAGTACCTTATTCGATATGCTGTCACATTTTATGCAAAAATAAAAGGAAATGACTCAAAATGACCTTGAAGAAAAGATTGCTTGCGCTTTGTATGGCGGTGGTTAGTCGTGAATTAGAACAGGGTTGACTACGGAAACAAATAAGCCCGCATCGTGTAAAACGAAAGCAACCGGTTTGTGGTAATTCCCGGTGGCTTCCAGAACAACGCGGGTCTCTCTGTCCAGAGCTTTGAGCTTCTCCGCCAGATCGTGCAGGTTCTGGGCGGTATGTAAAACTTTAAAAGGTTCGAGTACCACTTCTCCGAAGGGGCGCATAACACAAACAATGCTCTTCCCTTTGGAAACGTCAATGCCTACTGCGTTCATGATCTTTCCTCCATTTTTTGTATTTGCAACCGGAATCCATCTTTACTCGTTGCCGATTCAATCTATTGGGTGACACGAACGCTCCGCTTGGCGGTGGCTCAACCTGCTTAAAACGAATGCTACAACAAGAGAGATGGCGAACTGTCTTTGTTGCGGGCGTAACTGCCCCGGGCGCAATACGTCAGCCGATTACTCTCTTATTGTAACTTAGGTACGAGTTGGAATGGAATATGGCTGGCTACCATATCCGGTCCCAACCCTATTGTAATAGGCTGCAATTTTATAAAAATGACGGAAATCAGCGGAACATATCAGGATTCTGTGCTCTGGTGGTCGATATCAAGGGATAAGCCGCCGACTTCACCGTGGATCGCCTTCATATGGTAAGCGACATATTCGCGCGGATTGACGCCGTAATTCTTTTTGAAGGAGCGGTAAAAGGCGTTATAATCAGAAAAACCGCATTTGGCCGGGATGGAAGAGATCGGCTCTTTTTTCATGAGCAGCCGTTTGGCTTCCAGCAGCCGCTGCTGGATGACATACTGGTAAAAGCTGATTTGCATATTCTGCTTGAACATGTGGGAAAAATTGTATTTATCAATGAAAAGCGCCTTTGCCACCGTGTCCAGTGAAAGATCGCCGCTGAGGTTCAAATCGATATAATGCAGGGCGTTGCTCAGGACGCTTGGCTTCTGCGCCTTGGCAAAAACGTGCTCCCGATTATATAAGGAGCGGTTGATGCCGATCAGGATGCGGAGGATATCGGCCATGCCCTCGCTGTGGTAACACAGGCTTTCCTCCCGGTAAGCGTGGGTCAGGGCTTCAAACTGCCCGAACCGGGCGCGGGAACTGTCCACGCTATCCCGAATCAAAAATGTTTTTGCATGACCTGGACGGAGAAAGTAATCGATGTCCGGGTCGATCTTTTTCATGGTATCAAAAGCCGGAGGACTGAGCCACAACACATACCGCTCGTAGGGGATCTCAAAGTCCCGGAAGATGGGATGGTGCATAATGGCAGGTGGAATGATCAGCAGGTCTCCCGGCTTGAGCCGGAACATTTTGTCGTGGACAACATAATCCACATTTCCGCTGACAAAGAGAAAAAATTCATAGAACTCATGGTAATGAGAAGCGACCGGGGGATAGCTGGCGTCCTTGTAATGGTCGATTTCAAAATCCGGTTCGGCCATATAATGTTTATCGGTTTTGATGACTTTCACAGAAAAATACCTCCGGTCACAAAATTCTTTTGGGCTAGTTCATCATAACATGATGTACCAATATATGCAATGTTTTGACCAACAAATGCCAACAATTTTGCAAAAAAGGCTGGATTGTACCAAGAAATGCAAGGTTTTCACCAAAAAAGGCCTGTACATTACAACGGGTTTGCGCTATTTTTATTGACAGAAAGCCTGTTGCAGATGGCAGAACTGAAATGGTAGGGAATGCGCAGCCTGAAGCCCTTTGCGGAAGGGATAAGTTTCACTCTGACCGACAGGAGATCAAAACCGGTTTTGTACGCAGTCAATCAAACAAAGAAAACTGGAGATGTCAATCATGATAGGAACAAGACATATTACTCGCCGCAGCTTTCTGGCTGCTGCAGGTCTTGCTGCCGTAGGCGCAAGCCTGTCGCTCACCGGATGCAGCGGCTCGGTTTCAGACGGCCTGAGCTCCAAGCATCTGCTGGTGGCACACAGCCACAGCGAAGCGCACCCGGTCAACGTTGGACTGCAGAAGATGACGGAAGTTGCTTCTGCTGAATCCGACCTGACCTTCAGCGTTTACCCCAATGGTCAGCTGGGCGACAACGCAGCAATGATCCAGCTGGTCAAGGCCGGTGTTCTGGATATTGCAAAGGTCTCCGCTTCCAGCATGGAGCAGTTCAACAGCGCATACGCCATCTTCTCGATGCCGTATGTGTTCGAGAGCACCGAGCAGTATTTTGCCGTTATGAATCAGAGCGAAGCGGTGCAGGAGATCTTCAAGAGCACCTACGATCAGGGGTTCTTCGCCATCGGCTGGTTCGATTCCGGCTCCCGCAGCATCTACACCACCAAAGACGGCCCCTGTGAAGGCCCCGCAGACCTGAAGGGTCTGAAGATCCGCACCCAGGACAGCCCCACGTCCATTGCCATGATCCGTGCCATGGGCGGCAGCGCGACGCCCATGTCCAGCGGCGAGACCTACACCGGTCTGCAGCAGGGCATTATTGACGGCGCAGAGAACAACGAGACAGTTCTGGTGCAGGACGGCCACGGTGAAGTCTGCAAGAGCTACACCTACACCCAGCACCAGATGGTGCCCGATATCGTGATCATCTCCACCGAGACTTGGGAAAGCCTGGACGAGGCCGAGCAGAGTGCCATCGTAAACGGCATGACGCAGGGCAACGAAGCACACGAGGTCGTATGGCAGGATCTGGTGCAGGAGAACATTGACGGTGCCAAGGAGATGGGCGTCCAGTTCTACACCATCGACAAGACGGCCTTTATCGAGGCTACCCAGTCCCTGCGGGACGAGTTCTGTGCAAAGAGCGCCGACAATGCCCGTTATTACGAGGACTTCCTGTCCTATGTACAGGCTTGATGAGGAGGGAAGCATACCATGTTGATTGTTAAATTCCGCGGTCTGATCGATAAGATCATTCAGGTCCTCAGCACCATTATCATGGGTGTCATGGTCATTGCTGTCTGCTGGCAGGTCATCACCCGCTACATCCTGAACAACCCCAGCACCGTGACCGAAGAAGCGCTGCGCTATCTGCTGATCTGGGTTACTATGGTGGGCGGTGCTTACGCATACGGCCGCCGCAAGCATCTGGCCATCACCGCGCTGAGCAAGCGTCTGTCCTTCAAGGGCCAGAAGATCCTGGATATCTTTGTGCAGGCTATGGTCATCCTGTTCTGCGCTGTTGTCATGATCGGCGGCGGCACGCGCCTTGTCAACACCGCTGCGGATCAGCTGAGCGCTGCTTTGCAGCTGCCCATGCCCCTGATCTACGCCAGCGTCCCTGTGGGTGCTATCCTGTTCATCTTCTACGCACTCATCTTCATCGGTGAGGACCTGTGCGATATGAAGCAGGGCCCCAAGGCAGAGGCTGCCAAAGAAGCATAAAAAAGGAGGACGAACCTAAAATGGGTACTTTTCAAGTCGGTCTGCTCCTGATTGGAACGTTTGCGCTGCTGCTGGCGCTGAGCGTCCCGGTCTCGGTCAGTATCATCATCTCGTCGGTCGTGACCATGGCCTCCACCCTGTCTCTGGATCTGGGCACCTTCGTTGCCAGCCAGCGCATGGTGGGCGGCGTTGACAGCTTCTCACTGCTGGCTGTCCCGTTCTACATCCTCTGCGGTGTTCTGATGAACACCGGCGGCATCGCACAGAAACTGATCGATTTTGCAAAAATCCTGGTCGGCCGCATTCCCGGCGGTCTGGCACAGACCAACATTCTGGGCAACACGCTGTTCGGCTCTCTGTCCGGTTCCTCCGTTGCAGCTTCCGTTGCCATTGGCGGCGTTCTGATCCCCATGGAGGAGAAGGAAGGCTACGATAAAAAGTTTGCCGCTGCCGTCAACATTGCTTCTGCACCTACCGGTCTGATCATTCCTCCTTCCGGCATCCTGATCATCTATCCGGTGCTGGCTGGCTGCTCTGTGGTGGGCATGATCATGTCTGGCTACATTCCCGGCCTGATGTGGGCACTGGCCTGCATGGTGGTGGCGTATGTCATCGCAAAGAAGAACCACTATCCCACTGCTGGTAAGGTTCCGGCTTCCGTTTTCTTCAAGTACTTTGTGGACGCCATCCCCAGCCTGCTGCTGATCGTCATCATCGTCGGCGGCGTTATGTCCGGCATCTTCACTGCAACGGAGTCCGCTGCCGTGGCTGTTGCCTACACCCTGTTCCTGTCCGTGGTTGTTTACCGCAGCATCAAGATCAAGGATCTGCCCAAGATCCTGCTGGACGCCTGCGAGACCACCGCTGTCATCATGTTCCTGATCGCCGGCTCCAACGTCATGAGCTTTGTTATGAGCTTCACCGGCCTGCCCAGCGCCATCGGCAACGCACTGATCAGCGTTTCCAGCAACAAGTATGTCATCCTGCTCATCATCAACCTTGTGCTGCTGGTGGTTGGCTGTTTCATGGACATCACCCCGGCTGTTCTGATCTTCACCCCGATCTTCCTGCCCGTTGTCCAGTCCTTCGGTATGGACCCTATCCACTTCGGCATCATGATGGTCATGAACCTGGGTATCGGCAACATCACCCCGCCCGTTGGCAGCGCACTGTTCAGCGGCTGCTCGGTGGCAGATATGGATATGGAGGACATGATCAAGCCGATCCTGCCGTTCTATGCCGCGATCTTCGTGGCGCTGATGCTGGTAGCTTATGTGCCTTGGTTCTCCATGGTTCTGCCCACCCTGTTCGGCGCAGTCTGATAATGTGAAAAGGAGCAAGTTTTCATGGTTTATTCAGTCACCAAGTATGGCGCTGTCGGCGATGGCGCAACCAATGATGCCGCTGCAATCCAGGCTGCCATTGATGCCTGCAACGCAGCAGGCGGCGGCCGCGTTGTACTGGAGGGCGGTCATACCTACTATTCCAGTTCTATCGAGCTGAAAAGCAACGTAGAGCTGCATCTGGAACAGGGTGCCCTTCTGAAAGCGCACTCCGATATCTCCACCTATTTCAACCCCAATGGCGACGATGCTTCTGTGGCGGCTGTTTCCGGCGCAAAGGCGGTGGACCGCCCGGTGGCAAAGCCGGCTTACACCTTTATCCACGCCAAGGATGCAGACAACTTCTCCATCACGGGTCAGGGCGCAGTGGACGGCAATGTGTATGCCTTTATGAAGCGGGTAAGCCGTTACTACTTCAACGGCGATTTCTACCCCCGTCCCACCATGGTGTATGTGGAGCACTGCAACCACATCTCGTTCCATGATGTGACGCTGCAGAATTCTCCGTTCTGGACGCTGCACCCTGCCGGATGCGACGATGTGCTGATCGCCAACATCCGGGTGCTGAACCCGCTGGACTGCACCAACTCCGACGGTATCGATCCGGATCACTCCACCAATGTGCGGATCATCGGCTGCCATGTCCAGTGTGCAGACGACTGCATCTGCCTCAAGACCACGGCGGGCAATAACGAGTACGGCCCGACCAAGAATGTCATCATCTCCAACTGTACGCTGACCTCTACCAGTGCTGCGATCAAGATCGGCACGGAGGGCGTGGCAGACTTTGAGAATATTCTGGTGGATAACTGCATCATCACCGGAACCAACCGGGGCCTGTCCATCCAGATCCGTGACGGCGGCTGTGTGCGGAACGTGAGCTTCTCCAACATCATGATCGAGACCCGCCGCTTTGCCGAGTGCTGGTGGGGCTGCGCGGAGCCTATCGTGATGACGACCCACGACCGGAACGCCAACACCCACAGCGGCAGCATCGAGAATGTCCGCTTCTTCAACGTCACCTGCAAGGGTGAGAACGGTGTGTTCCTCTCCGGCAACGAAGAGAACCACATCAAGAACGTTTTGTTCGAAAACGTCAACGTCTGTCTGGAAGCTACCAGCAAGTGGGAGCGTGGTATGTACGACCTGCGCCCCATTCCCCCCGAAAAGGAAGGAATGCTGCATCAGAAAAATGCAGCCATGTTCCTGCGCTGGGTAGATGGCGTCACCGTCCGGAACTCCACGCTGGGCTTTGCGGGCGAGGACCGTTCGGACTTCGCACAGGCGCTTCTTACTCAGAACTGCACCAACGTGCAGACCATGGGTCTGACTGCTGAGGCTGCCACCACGGAGTACCAGAGCATCCAACTGGGCTGAGCCGCCTATCAATAATGAGCAAGCCGCCGCATCGGCGCTGGACCCTTTTGCCGGGTCGGGCCGGGCGGCGGCTTCTTTTGAGGGATGAACCAATGAATAAGAAAAAGAACATCATCACGTTTGCCGCGTTCCTGATCCTGATGGTGGGTTTGGGTGCAAACGATGCCATGCGGGGCATTTTTTCCACCATCTTCTCTGCCCACTTCCAGCTGAGTACCGCCCAGTTGTCCCAGATCGTCACCGTAAGCTACATCGGAAACCTTGTGTTTCTGGCGGTGGGAGGATTCGGCGTGGACTTGCTGGGCCGCCGCAAGGCCATGCTGCTGTACACCTTTTTGTGGAGCGGGGCCATGCTGCTGTTCGCCACTACAGATTCCTATTTGCTGCTGTTGGTGGGGATGTTCTTCGCCATGGGTACGTCCACGCTGCTGAACACCAACATGAACCTGATCACCACCGGGATGTTCGCCGCTGCCCCCGGCTTTTATGTGAACTTCCTGTTCTTCATTCAGGGCATCGGCACCAGCGGCAGCCAGAGCGTCATCGGCAACTGGGCTGCGGATATTTCCAGCTGGCACACCGTGGCGTGGGGGCTGCTGGCCATTGGCGCAGTGGCCATGGTGCTGTTCGTGCTGTTCCCCATGCCGGAGGTGCAGGAGCAGAAAACCGGGGACAAGGCATCCCCCAAGGAGATCATGGCCTGCCCGGCATTTCTGCCGCTGGTGCTGATCATCGGGCTGTACTTCATTGCGGAACATGGCATTATGAACTGGCTGGTGAGCTATGCCACCAATGCACTGGAAGTACCCATGGGACAGGCGGCAAATTTCACCGCCGTTTTCTTCGGCTGTGTGATGGTGGGGCGTCTGGTGCTGAGCAGTCTGGTGGATAAGCTGGGCATCTACCGCTGCCTGCGGCTCTTCGCCACCAGCTCCGCCGTGCTGTACACGGTGGGCGTGCTGCTGGGGGCACCGGGCCTGTGGCTCTTGGCGGTCAGCGGCCTGCTGTTCTCCATCCTGTATCCCACTTTGGTGATGCTGATCCCCCGGTTCTGGCCCAGCCATGCGGCTTCCTCTGCATCGGGTCTGGTGCTGAGTGTGGCTTCGCTGGCGGATATCCTCTTCAATGCCGTGTTTGGCAGCTTGGTGGATGCCATCGGCTACCGGACCTCCTTCCTCATCATGCCTGCCTGCATGGTGGGATGTACGGCACTCCTGTGGGGCTTCTTTGCAAAGGCAAAGAAGCTGGAACGGTGTGATTAACGGACGGATACGGCCACTCAAACCAATGCCGTCAAGTCGGTAGGGGATAGGGCGATTTATCATTTGTCGGAGAGTAAGTGCACGGTTTCTGCACGGATTTTGCACGGTTTCAAAACGTGCAGAGGGTGCTTTTCGCTGCAAAATCCGACAAAGGGTGCAGAAATTACCGGATAAAAAATTACGGTGTTTTGATTAAAATAACAATAACTCGAAACTTCCATAAATTGAGACGAACCGGCGGTTTGCTCTCTTAATCAGTGGGCCCAGGGTTCGAGTCCCTGGAGGTGCACCGGATATTGAACGTCAAATCGAAAGATTTAACGCTCTTTCTTTATGTGGAAAAGCGGCTACACACTTTCTGCACACCGTTTGCACATTTGCCCGAATCGGGGGTGTTTCTGCGCATGACTTGCACAGCCTGCCTTCCTTTGCATAAAAATGGAACTTGTCGGGGCGAGGCCCCTCCATCTTGCTGCGCAAGACCGTTCTGTCGCTTAAAAGCCCCACTGGGGCTTTCATTGCTCCGCTGCGCTGCGCAAACGCGAACTTTTGAGAACACGTCACTTTCGGCAGCTTGCAAGAAAAAACAATGAAAACTTTGGCAAAAAGAGAGAGGGCTGGACGGTGCCAGCCCTCTTGACAGAATTATGAGATGCTCAAAAACTTCTGCTGCTTTTATTGCGGTTTTCAAAAATAGCGCCGATCAGAACGGCATATTTATGATATGCAGTTTGCGGATACTACTGCGGTGGGAAAATAGAATCAGGCAAAAGGATAAAGTGTCGGCAGGAAAAATACGGACACGACAATGAGGATGAGCGCCAGCGGGGTACCACACTTGAGATAATCCTTCAAGGTGTATCCGCCCGGCTCGATGATCATGATCTGGCAGGGAGCTGCCATGGGGGTCATGATGGACACACAGCTGGCTGTGATCACGCCGACCACGGCAGCACGGGGGTCTACGCCCATGCGGATACAGGCGGAAGTGACCAGTGGGATGAAGATGGTCAGGGTAGCCAGATTGGACATGACCTGTGTCAGAATGAAGGGAACAAGGAAGAACACCAGCATAATGATGTACGGATTGGTGGTATCGCCCAGCAGGCGGATCATCCAGTCTGCCACCACATCGCCTGCACCGGTGGTCTGGATGGCGTCCGACAGAGCCAGCACACCGGCAAACAGGAAAATGGTCGGCTGGTGGATGGAGTTGAGAGCTTCCTTCTCGGTCAGCACACCCGTCAGCACCAGAGCGGCAGCGCCGATGCAGGAAGTGAGATACATCTTGACACCAATGACATTTTCCAGCAGCATCATTGCAATGGAGACCAGAACGATCAGGACAGCCAGTTTGCGCTTGAAGGGGCTGAGTTTTTCGCTCTCAGAAGCCGTATGTGCTGCATCTGAAAACTGCTCGTTGGGAATATCCGGCATCAGCTTATAGCCAACAAAGGTCATGTACAGGATGGCAATGGTCAGCATCGGGATGCGTGCGATGGTGAAATCCCAGATGTGCAGCGGTGTCGGTGCGCCGGCCTGCATCATGACATCGTTCCATGCCATGTTGGAAGCACCCTGACCGAGAAAGGTCATCTGGGTGGCAATGTTGGCACAGGCCATAGAAGGATACAGCAGCTTGCTGCGGCTCACGCCGATGTCGTTCGCAATGCCTATCAGCAGAGGGATCATGATAGCGGCAGTTGCGGTGGCACTGGTGATGGCGCCCAGAAACGCACCTGCCACGCAGGAAAGAAAAATCAGCATCCGCATATTGTCCTTGTAGCGGATGACCAGACTCTGGGCTTTGTCAATCAGGGGCGTTTTGGTCAGCCCTGCACCGATGACGAACATGGCTACGAACATGACCACGTTCGTGTTGATGAAGCCGCCAAAGGCCTCGGCAGGGGTCTTGATGCCGGTGAGGATCAGCGCCAGAATGATGCCGATAGAAATGACCGAGAACGGGACTTTACCGGATACAAAGGCGATGATCGTTACAAGCAGGATGACCAGTGTGATCTCCAATGGGCTCATTTGGGTTGTCCTCCTGTGGATTACTTCCACCTTGCAGATGCAAAGCAGTGGCAAAGGTGTGTAGAACAAAAAGAACGGTCAAGATCTTCTTTGTCTGCATTTTTTCCGTGCACATATTTGACCGCAAATAGCAACACCCAGGATGCTGATATGGCAGACAGCATCCGGGGTGTTTTGCGGAGAAGCAGGATAAGCAGGGTAATGAAGATAGGAGTAAATGATAAGAAGTCTGTTGGATCTGTGAAAGCAAATATGGTTGTTAGAATTAACGTGATAGTGAGTTCATTTTAGGAGAAGAAGCTTTTGATGGATGGTTGCTCTCCGCAGGGTATAGGCAACGCTGGCTTCGCAGTTGGATCTTATTTGATGAAGCCAACGTGCTTGCAAATTTCCTCGACGGCCTTATCCTTGCGCTGATTGAAGATGACCTTGTTCTCTTCGAACAGGTTGCGACCCTCAGCGTCGATGGAAACGATCAGGGGGCCAAACTCGTTAACATGGCAGTGCCACAGAGTTTCCGGCATACCGAGGTCACGCCACTGGGCCTCGACGATCTCCTCCACCTCGGTGGCAGCCACAACGGCGTTACCGGCAGGGAAAACACAGTGGATGGCACCGAACTCCTTGCAGGCGCGCTCGGTGTTGGGGCCCATGCCGCCCTTGCCCACGATGACGCGGACACCGGACTTCTGCACGAACTCATACTCGAACTTCTCCATACGCATGGAGGTGGTGGGGCCCACAGACACCATCTCGAACTTGTCGTCCTCCAGAGGGCGAATGATGGGGCCGGCGTGGAAGATGGCAGCGTCCTTGACGTCCACAGGCAGCGGGCGGCCCTCTTCCACGAGGCGGCGGTGTGCCACGTCACGGCAGGTGGTCAGGTCGCCGTTCAGGTAAACGACATCACCGATATGGATGTCCTTCAGGTCTTCTGCGGAGACCGGAGTCGTGAGAATTTTCTTTCCGTCTTTAATGGTCAGCATTACAAAGTCACCCCCGAATGAGTATCAATGGTGTAGTTCAGGTCTTTATCAAAAATGATGTGGCCGCGGCGATGGCTCCAGCAGCCCACGTTGACGGCAACGCCAATGGCAGAAGGATGGCGGGCAGTGTTCTCAATGTGCACGCCCATGACGGAGTACTTGCCGCCCATGCCCTGAGGGCCAAGGCCGATGGAGTTGATGCCGTCCTCCAGCAGCTTCTCCATATAGGCTGCGCGCTCGTTCTCGTTGTGGCTGCCCAGAGGACGCATCAGAGCCTTCTTGGACAGCAGAGCGGCGGTCTCAACAGAGGTGGCAACGCCCACGCCCACCAGCAGCGGAGGGCAGGCATTGATGCCGTAGCTGGTCATGACATCCATGACGAACTTGGTCACACCTTCGTAACCTGCACCGGGCATCAGAACCATGGCCTTGCCCGGCAGGGTGCAGCCGCCGCCTGCCATATAAGCGTAGATCTCACACTTGTCGCTGTTCGGGATGATATCCCACCACACGGTGGGAGTGCCCTTGCCCACGTTCAAACCGGTGTTGAACTCATCGAAGGTCTCAACACTGTTGTGGCGCAGAGGTGCTTCAAAGGTAGACTTGACCACAGCCTCCTTCAGCAGACCCTCCACCTCACCGATGAGGGGGAAGTCCACGCCGCACTTTACCCAGAACTGCAGCACACCGGTGTCTTGGCAGCTGGGGCGGTTCAGCTCCTTGGCCAGCTTCTGGTTGCGCTTCATGGTCTCGTAGATGACCTTGGACAGAGGAGCATCCTCCTGTGCGCCCAGCTCATCCAGCTTTTTGATGATGTCGTCCGGCAGCACCTTGGCGATATGGCTCACAAAGTTTGCCATATAGGTCGTCATCTGCTGCACCTGTTCCTGTTTGTTCATTCCAATGCCTCCTTAGCTTTGGTACATTTTGCGCGTTGGTTCACTCATATTCAACGTTCCTGTCCGCTTTACTGCGGGAAGAACGGAAATGCGATGGGAAGGATCACCATGCTGACGACGGTTGCGATGAGGATGAGGGGCAGGCCAGCCTTGGCATAATCCTTGAAGGTGTAACCGCCGGCAGAAACCACCATGGTGTTGGCGGGCATACCGATGGGCGTTGCGTAAGCGCAGGAGCCGCCGATGACACAAGCCATCAGGACTGCGCGGGGGTCGGCACCCATGCCCTGTGCGATGCTCAGGCAGATGGGAACCATCAGAGCGGTGGTTGCGGTGTTGGACATGAAGTTGGTCATGACGCAGCAGAGCAGGAAGACCACCAGAGTCAGGACGTAGGGAGAGGGATTCTCGCCCAGAGCACCAATGACGATGTTTGCGATCTCTGCGCCTGCCCCGGTCTTATCCAGTGCAGAGGCCAGAGACAGCGTACCACCGAAGAGGAAGATGGTCTTGAGGTCGATGGACTTCAGGGCATCTTTCTCGGAGATGACACCGGTGAGGATCAGAGCCAGCGCACCGATACAGCCGATGATGTTGAGCTTGATGCCGATCTGCTTTTCAAAGATCATGCCCAGCAGGGTGAGCACGAGGATGACAAGGGAGAGCACCTGTTTCCACTTGGGAACATTGCTGAAGTCCTGCTCACCGCCGAAGGAGTCATCATCGGAGACGGGGTGGTTGGGCAGCAGCTTCATGCCAAGGGTGGCGTAGAAGAGGATGCCGGCGGCGAGGATGGGCAGGCCCACGATGGCGTACTCAAAGAAGCCGAAGGACATCCCGATCTCGCCCAGAGCGCTCTGGGCGATGAGGTTGCCCGGTGCGCCGATGAGGGAAAGGTTGCCGCCCATGGCCGCTGCAAATACCAGCGGCATCAGCAGCTTGGAGCGGGCATAGCCGGACTTTGCCGCAATGCCGATGACCACGGGGATCAGGACGGCGGCGGTGCCGGTGTTGGAGAGCACACCGCTCATCAGGCCAACGATGACCATGATGGCCACGATGAGGCTGCGCTCGGATCTGGCAAAGTGGGTAACAATGCCGCCGATCTTGTTGGCCATGCCTGTTTCAAACAGTGCACCGCCGACAATGAACATGGCGACGAACAGGATGACGTTGCTGTCGATGAAGCCCGCAAAAGCGGTCTTGACATCCAGCACGCCGGTAACGACCAGACCGATACAGACGATCATGGACGTTACGCCGAGGGGGATCTTCTCAAACACGAACATGACGACTGCGAAGAGAAGAAAGAGTAGGGTGATGGTTGCTGCTGACATACCGGGGGTCCTCCTTTAATGAAATATAATGTATCCATTTCATCAGAGCAAAACAGCCCTGACTTTCGGAACGCCCCAGCTGCACCTCGTTGTGCAGAGTCTTTGCCGCCGTGCTGTGCCCTCACAGCCCTTTTTCGTTCTGGAAGGATCTGCCCGGAACCTTAGAATTCCGGGAATCTCGGCAGCGTCTTTTTAAATTTTTATATTTAATCTTTGATAATGTATCCACTTGACGACACGAGGATACACCCAAAACAAAGAATTGTCAATCCCTTTTTTCGAGTTTTGTCGCATTGCACGGATTATGTACCAATTTTTGTGCATGCCAGACAAACAGTAGGATACAAGGAAATCTCCCTCCGCCGCCTTCTGCAAAAAACGTGCGATCTCCAAAGCAGATGGAGAACGCACGTTTTATCCTTCTTTTATTCCAGCCGCTTTTTGAAATACCCCTCGGCACAGTAAATGGCACCGCAGGGATTATGCGCCAGAACGCGATCCTTGGCCACCAGCGTTGTGACCATGGCGTCCGAATACTTATAAAACATCGAGTCGTGTCCTACACAAAGTCCGACCTCAATGTTGAAATCGGTGTGCTGTTCGTTCAGAAGCTTTGCCTGTGCGATGGGGTTGCACATGGCCTCAAATTCGCCGGGGTGGATCTTGACCTCTTCCGGGATGCCCACTTCTTCTTTGGAGATGCCGCCGGTCTTGCAGATGACCGACACCACCTCAAACCCCTGCGCACGGAGCAGGTCGGCCACGATGCGGGCTTCCTTCCGCAGACCTTTGCAGAATGCAAGACCCAGCTTGTGGTAGCCCATCCGCTTGCAGAACTCCACCGTCTCCTTCAGGCGGGGCCACTGGCAGTAGCCAAGTCCCTCAATGGCCGAACAGTTGACGTAGAAATCGTGATTCTCGGGCAGATCGTAGCCGGCGCGGGCGGCCTCCATCACCGAAGCATTCCGCATAGGGCAGTTTTTGGGCATCTTTTCCGGCTCGTTGTTGGCGCAGGCCAGAACCGTACAGTTCGCACAGGTATACACTGTCTTGTCCTCCTTGATCTTATAAATAATAGGTCAGCGCATCGTCCATGCTGCGCAGGATGTGCTTTTCCATTTCAGCCCGTGCGGCCATCGCATCCCGTGCTTCCAGCGCCGCATAGATCTTTTTATGCTCGCTCTGGGAGTTGAGGGCATAGTCCAACTCGCTCATCTCCACACCAACGGACAGGCCATTCCACAGCTCCGAGAGAAGATTGCGCATTTTTTCATTGCCGGAAGCTTCCCAGATCTCAAAATGGAAGGACTGGTTGTAGTCAGTATAATTTCCGGCCTGCTGATGAGAAAGAGCCTCCTCTGCAGTATCCACGCAGTTTTTGATCTTGGACAGGTCGGCATTGTTCTGGCAGCAGAGCATACAGGCGGTGCCTTCCAGCGCAGCGCGCAGCTGGTAGTGCTCCCGAATCGTTTTTTCCGTTACGCCCAGCACAATGGCGCACCTGTTCTGCTTGACTTCCAGCAGACCGTCACGGGCAAGGATCTGAAAGGCCTCCCGCACCGGCGTGACCGACACGCCCAGTTCCTGTGCGGTGTTTTCCAGCGTGAGTTCTGCACCCTCCGGGATGCTTTTTGAGATAATGGCTTTCCGCAAAGCGGAAGCTACCCGCTCGCGGGCAGGCAGCAGCTTAATGGGTTTCAGTCCCAGCATATTGACTCCTTATCGTTAAAATCAGATGCAGCAGTTCTTCTTCATAGGCGTTCCATGCATCCGGCACATCAGGGGAGCCCTGACGGTCCAGCATCAGCAGGCGGGCAAGCCGGTCGTTCACCGGCGTAGGACGTGCGCTCACGGCAAAGGCAATGTAGGTCTCCTGAATGCTCTCCAGCAGCTTGCGGTGCAGCGGATAGGGCAGGACGGTCCGCAGGGTACGGTGCTGCAGCATCTCGCCTCCTGCCAACATAGCATCCTGCGGCAGCGCACGCATCGCCTGCCGTTCCAGTTGTGCACCTAACGCCAAAATCTGCCGCAATGCATCTTCGTTCAAATCAGCAGCTTTTACATGGTTGTTGGGCAGGCGGATGATAAGACCCTGATATTCAAGAATCATCAAGGCCTCCCGCACCGGCATCCGAGAGACACCGAGACTCTCTGCCAGTTCGTTCTGGGTCATTTCAGTGCCCGCCGGGATCTGCCCAGATAAAATGGCCTGCTGCAGGGCTTCCACCACACCGCCGTTTTTCTTCTGGATGCCGATATATTCCATAGAGTCCTCCGTGCAAATGTCTTTTTTATATTGTATCCAATTTTACAATAAAAAGCAAGACTTCCTTTATGACAAACAAAAATACCCGGCAGATTCTTTATGAAAAATCTGCCGGATATAGACCGGATGCCCTTGGGGTGTTCCATTCTGAAAAATTGCAGGGCAAATGCAAGCTGTGTTAACTGTTATGTAACCTTGTCAATCAATCTTCCATTCTTCCATGGTCACAGCCAAGTGACAGGTAGTGCTCAATCTCCCCTCTCAGCACAAGCTGGGCATACTCCAAGGATTTGTTGTAGAGCAGCCAATCAAGTTCTGCCCGCTGTGCCGGAGTGTTGCCGTATTCGCCCTCCACGGCGATGCAGTCGATGGCAAGGGGAGTGCCACCCTCGAACCGGGCTTCCACCCGGTTGGTGTCCATGTTGTAGCGGCAGGAAAGCAGGTTGTTCATATTGCTCTGCACAAAATCCTGCATCGTTTGGCGTAAAATTGGCGTATGGCGTAGTTTTCGCTGGAAATCCATCAAAAGAAAAAGCCTGAAACTTCTCGGTACATCAAGAAGTTTCAGGCTTTGTTTTGCTCAAATTGGAAATTTACTGGTCGATGGGCTTCATCGTGGGGAACAGCAGCACGTCACGGATAGAAGCGCTGTCCGTCAGCAGCATGACCAGACGGTCAACACCGAAGCCGAGGCCGCCCGTGGGAGGCAGACCGTACTCCAGAGCGTTGACGTAGTCGTAATCGACCTGTGCCTTGCAGTCGGGCTCGATGGCCTTGCGCTCGGCGACCTGCCGCTCGAAGCGGCCCTTCTGGTCGATGGGGTCGTTCAGCTCGCTGAAAGCGTTGCCGTACTCGGTGCAGTCGATGAAGTACTCAAAACGCTCGGTGAAGGCGGGATCGTCCGGCTTGCGCTTGGCCAGCGGGCTGATCTCGACGGGGTAATCATAGATGAAGGTGGGCTGGATGAGCTTGTCCTCGACGAAGGCGTCGAAGAACTCGGCCAGGATGGCGCCCTTGGTGGGAACCTCGGGCAGCTCCACATGGTGCTCCTTGGCAGCGGCGATGGCGTCCTCATCGGTCTTCCAGTCGTTGAAGTCAACGCCGGAATACTTCTTGACGGCCTCGATCATGGTCAGGCGCTCCCAGTGGCCCATGTCGATCTGCTTGCCCTGATAGGGGATGACCAGACTGCCGCAGATCTTCTGAGCGAGGCGCTTATACAGCTCCTCCACCAGGTCCATCATGCCGTGGAAATCGGTGAACGCCTGATACAGCTCGATGGTGGTGAACTCGGGGTTGTGCTTGGGGTCCATGCCCTCATTGCGGAAGATGCGGCCCACCTCGTACACACGGTCCATGCCGCCCACGATGAGGCGCTTCAGGTACAACTCCGTCTCGATGCGGAGCACCATGTCCATGTTCAGGGTGTTGTGATGGGTGTAGAAGGGACGTGCGGACGCACCGATCTCGAACGGGGTCAGGATGGGGGTATCGACCTCCAGGAAGCCCTTCTCGTCCAGATAAGCACGGATCTCCTTCAGGATCTTGCTGCGCTTGACAAAGGTCTCCTTGACCTCGGGGTTTGCGATGAGGTCAACATAGCGCTGACGATAACGCATCTCGGTATCGGTCAGGCCGTGGAACTTCTCGGGCAGGGGGCGCAGGCTCTTGGCCAGCAGGGTGATCTCCTCGGCGCGGGCGCTCAGCTCGCCGGTCTTGGTGCGGAACACCTCGCCCCTGACGCCGATGATGTCGCCCACGTCCAGCTTCTTGAAAGCAGCGTAAGCGTCGTCGCCCAGCTCGTCACGGCGGACGTAGAGCTGGATGTCGCCCTTATCGTCGCGCAGATGGGCAAAGCTTGCCTTGCCCATGACGCGCTTGGACATCAGACGGCCGGCCAGTGCGACCTTCTTACCGCTGTCGGTCTCGTTGGGCAGGTCCTTGAACTCTTCCTTCAGGTCAGCAGAGTAAGCATCCTGAGGGAACTTGGTCAGGGTAAAGGGGTCACGGCCTGCAGCCTGCAGGTCTGTCAGCTTCTGGCGGCGCACCTGCACCTGCTCGCTCTCAGACAGGCCCTGTGCGGGGTTCTTCTTCTGTTCTTCCATGATTTCCTCCCGCTTGGCTCAGTTTGCAGAGTGGGTGATGCCCAGCACCTTGTAGTTGACGGTAAGGCCGGTGGGCAGCAGGACTTCGGCGGTGTCGCCGACAGCCTTCTCCAGCAGGGCGTGGCCCACGGGGCTCTCGTCGCTGATCTTGCCGTTCAGGGGGTCGGCCTCGGTACGGCCCACGATGTCGTACTCCTCGACCTCGTCCTCACCCTCCATCTGGATGGTGACGTGAGTACCGACAGAGACGCTCTCAACGCTCAGCTCGCTCTCGTCGATGACGACAGCGTTCTTGACCATCTGCTCCAGCTCGGTGATGCGGTTCTCGACCAGACCCTGGGTGTTCTTGGCCTCATCGTACTCGCTGTTCTCGGACAGGTCGCCGTGGCTGCGGGCTTCCTTGATCTCTTCTGCCAGCTCCTTGCGGCGGACAGTCTTCAGGTATTCCAGTTCCTCCTGCATTGCCTTCAGGCCAGCAGCGGACATCTTGATCTCTTGTGCCATTTGGAAATCTCCTTATCTATTTTTTGGGGTACGGCAGAGTGTCATAAAACATAAAACCGCACACGAATGCCATTTTGACCTATTCATTATAATAGCAAGCCGCGGCCTTGTCAATAAAAACTGCCGCCCTGCGGGCCAAAAAGGCCGCAAAAAAGCCCCGCCGACAGAGGGAAGTGCCGACAGGGCTTGGAAAATGTCTTATTTAGTCGTCTGCGGACTCATCCAGATTGCCCAGCTTCCTGGCCTGCTCGACCACGGCGGGGACCAGCATCTCAGGCAGGGTCTCGTAGCGGGCGAACTCGGTAGTGAACCAGCCGCGGCCCTGAGTGGTCTGACGGATGAAGGTGGTGAAGTTGGCCAGCTCAGCCAGAGGCACTTCGGCGATGATGGTCTGCAGGCCATCCTCGTCGGGCTCCATGCCCAGCACGCGGCCGCGGCGCTTGGTGACGTCGCCCATGATGTCGCCGGTGTTGTCGTTGGGGACATGAGCTTTCAGGGTGTGGATCGGCTCGAGGATGACGGGGCCGGCCTCGGGCATTGCGGCCTTATAAGCCAGCTTTGCAGCCATGATAAAGGCCATCTCGGAGCTGTCCACGGGGTGGTAGCTGCCGTCCAGCAGGGTGGCTTTCAGGCCGACCACGGGATAACCGGCCAGCACGCCCTTCTCAGCGGCAAGGCGGACGCCCTTTTCAACAGCCGGGAAGAAGTTCTTCGGCACGCTGCCGCCGAACACCTTCTCTTCGAAGACGACCTGCTCGCTGTCGCAGGGCTCGAAGTTGATGACGACATCGCCGAACTGGCCGTGGCCGCCGGTCTGCTTCTTATGACGGCCCTGCTTCTGGCAGGCCTTGCGGATGGACTCGCGGTAGGCGATACGCGGAGCCTCGAGGCCGATCTCCACGCCGAACTTATTCTTCAGCTTGGCCTTGACCACGTCGAGGTGCTGCTCGCCCAGACCGCCGATGATCTGCTGATGGGTCTCGGCGTTGTTGAGGTAGCTCAGGGTGGGGTCTTCTTCCATCAGACGGGCCAGAGCGCTGCTGATCTTGCCCTCGTCGCCCTTCTTGGCGACGGTGACAGCCATGAACAGGCTGGGCTTCGGGAAGACGGGTGCGGGCAGCCTGACCACGCGGGAAGGGTCGCAGAGGGTGTCGCCGGTCTTTGCGCTGACCAGCTTTGCCACAGCGCCGATGTCACCGGCACCGATGCTCTCGGCCTCCGTCTGCTTCTTGCCCAGAACCGTGAGGGGCTTGCCCATCTTCTCGGTCTCGCCGGTGCGGGCGTTGACGAGAGAAGCGCCTGCGGTGATCTTGCCGCTGACGACGCGCAGATAGCTCAGCTTGCCCACGAAGGGGTCGGCCACCGTCTTGAAGACGTAGGCGGCGGTAGGCTCGCTCTCGGCACAGGTCAGTTCCACCGGCTCACCGGCGGCATCCTCGGCCAGCACGGCGTTATGCTCCGGGCTGGGCAGCAGCTTGTGCATATTGTACAGCAGCATATCCAGAGCCTGCTGGTTGACAGCGCTGCCGCAGAACACGGGGGTGATGAGGCCGTCCTTGACGCCCTTGCGCATCCCCTCGACGATCTCCTCGGTGGTGAATGCCTCGCCGCCGAAGAACTTCTCCATCAGCTCGTCGTCGGTCTCGGCGATGGCCTCGCTCATGGCCTCGATCAGGCCCTGGAAGCGGTGGCCGATGTCGGGCAGGTCCACCTGCACCTGCTTGCCGCCCTCATACTTGAAGGCCTTCTGGCTGAACAGGTTGATGTACACGGGGGTGCCGTCGTCGAGCTTGGCCGGGACGACGCAGGGGCAGACGGTGGCGCCGAACTTGATCTTCATGTCCTCGAGGATCTTGAAGTAGTTCGCGTTCTCCAAATCGCACTTCGAGACAAAGACCATCGTGGCCTTGCCGTTCTTGCGGGCCAGCTGGAAGGCCTTTTCCGCGCCGACGGTCACGCCGCTGCGGCCCGACACGCACACCAGCACGCTCTCGGCCGCACGGATGCCCTCGTACTCGCCTGCCTCAAAGTCGAACAGGCCCGGAGCGTCGATGAGATTGTACTTGATGCCCTCATACTCCACCGGCACGACCGATGCCGACAGGCTGGCCTTCCGCTTTGCTTCCTCGGGGTCAAAGTCCGAAATCGTGGTGCCGTCCTCGACCCGGCCCATACGCTCGGCAGCGCCCGAAAAATAGACCAATGCCTCGGTCAGCGTCGTTTTGCCGCTGCCGGCATGGCCCGCGATCAAGATATTGCGGATGTTGTTGCTTGCGTATTTCATATCGGTTTTTCCCTCATTTCCGCCGCACGGAGCATTCTCTCCGTTTTTGTGGCATATTTTACAAAGATAATACCACACTCAAAACGATTTTTGAATATTTCATTTGAAATTTCCGGCTTTTACCCTGCCAAACTTCCCGGCTTTGTTTTGTGCATATTG
>SKEE01001159.1_pt1 | contig 23642 bp, 25 predicted proteins | sample 4826661 | NCBI WGS metagenome assembly SKEE01 (sample SAMN11008817, study PRJNA524170) | human gut metagenome | biome: Human fecal sample; material: Feces; isolation source: fecal sample from pouch patient p20 | host: Homo sapiens | place: Israel: Tel-Aviv | collected 2016-11-14
CCTCGAACAACATAACATATTGCATCGAGACATTCGGCCAGCTAATATTCTTATTGATAGAAATGAGAATGTTAAAATCATTGATTTTGGGTTCGGAAAGAAACTAAGCAATACAACAAAAAATCAAAACAGTATTTTGCTTAACTGGCCTGCCACAGAAATGCCATATGAAGTACAATCGAAGCAAGAATATGATGAACAAACCGAAATATATTTTGTAGGAGTACTATTCAAGCACATCTTAAAAGATGACTCCGCAGATTTTCGTTTTCAGCATATACTCGAAAAGATGACAAAAGTGAACCCAAGTCAAAGATACACTTCGTTTCATGAAATCGCAAGCGATGTATCAGTTGGCGTTCTAGGTGAAATAAACTTCACAGATGATCAAAAAGATTCATATCGCTGTCTTGCAGATGCATTGTCTAGCCATATCACTTGTTTTATCGCAAAATATTCTCCCATTACTGATATTTCAGTTATATTATCAAAATTATCAGAACTGATACGATGCTCTTCCTTAGAAAACTACATTCAGGACAACAGTAGACTAATTAATTGTTTTGTCACTGGGGGATACAAGTACAAATCACGCACTGACATCCGATTTCAAATCGTAGCTGATTTTTATGAATTAATAATAAGTCTTCCTCCATCAAAGCAAAAAATCATATTTGACAACATCTATGAAAGGCTTTCAGCCATTGATGTACAACCTATGGACGATGAACTTCCTTTTTGATACTCGTAGTCATTCAGTCGTTTGTTAGGCATTTAACATTTCCTACAAAAAAGGCCAACAGATGGTAGTTAAAGTATCTGTTAGCCTTTTATGTTTTACTTGCTGTTGTTAATTTTCTCTTCCAACATCATGAACCGATCAAAATCGCTCTCATACAGACGGTCCTGCACGACACGATACTTCTCATACTCGGTCTCCGCGTGGAGTTTCGCCTGCTCTGCACTGATCTTACCGGGGCCGGTCAGCAGCTCGTTGCCGTTGAACTCCAAAAAGCCGTCCAGACGCTTTGCCCAGTCCTCCATGCTCATGGGGATTTTCCGTTCTGCCTGCAATTCGGCATAGTCCAGATAGAGCGACACGATGCGCTCCAGATAGTTCATTTCCTCTTTGCTCAGGTAATTTTTGGCCACCGTCACATCTGCTTTCAGGATTTTTCCGTCCAGGGCATTCTCCCAAGTGGTAAGCCCCATGTGTTCCTTGTTGGCATCGGCCCGCTCATAGATCAGCTCTTCCGCCGTGTGGCGATGCACGGCATAGTGCATCTTGTTCTGGACGGTCTGGAAGAACAGCCGGGTCGTCTTGGCATCCTTGTCGTAATCGAACGCCGTAGCATACAGATCTGTCACTTTCTGGTAGAACTTGCGCTCCGACAGGCGAATCTCCCGGATCTGCTGCAGTCTGCCGTTCGCAGAATCCATCAGTAGGTTTCATGAGTCTTCAAATCCCCTAGACACAAAAAATCGGCACCCGCTTTTCAGCGAGTGCCGATTTTGTTACCCTATAGTGCGCTTTGATTTTTGGCGTAAGTGGCGTAAGTTTGGCGTAAATCCGCTTTTGCGCGCTCCAAAAATCAAGGATTCATGCGGTTTTTAGGCAGTTATTAGTACATGCCGCCCATACCGCCCATGTCACCACCGGCGGCAGCAGGAGCAGCCGGGGGTTCGGGCAGATCGGCCACGAGGCTCTCGGTGGTCAGAACCATCTCAGCGACGGATGCTGCGTTCTCCAGAGCGGAGCGGGTGACCTTGGTCGGGTCAACGATGCCGGCGGCGATCATATCCTCGACGTAGACTTCATTCTGAGCATCGAAGCCGTAGTTGGGCTTGTTGGCAGAGATGATCTTGTCGATGATGACGCTGCCCTCGAGGCCGGCGTTCTTGGCAATCTGGCGCAGAGGAGCTTCCAGAGCCTTCAGGACGATCTTAGCGCCGGTGCGCTCGTCGCCTTCCAGCGTATCGCACAGCTCACGGACAGCAGGGATGGCGTTGATGGGAGCAGTGCCGCCGCCAGCGACGACGCCTTCCTGAACAGCAGCCTTGGTTGCGTTCAGAGCATCCTCTATGCGGAGCTTCTTGTCCTTCATCTCGACCTCAGTAGCAGCGCCGACCTTGATGACAGCCACGCCGCCAGCCAGCTTTGCCAGACGCTCCTGCAGCTTCTCGCGGTCGAAGTCGCTGGTAGCGGCCTCGATCTGGTTGCGGATCTGACCGATGCGGGATGCGATAGCGTCCTTGTCGCCGGCGCCGCCCACGATGGTGGTGTTCTCCTTGGTGACCTTGACCTGACGGGCATGGCCCAGCATGTCAACGGTAGCGTCCTTCAGCTCGTAGCCGAGGTCTGCAGAGACAACCGTGCCGCCGGTCAGGGTAGCAATATCCTGCAGCATCTCCTTGCGGCGGTCGCCGAAGCCGGGAGCCTTGACAGCCACGACGTTCAGGGTGCCGCGCAGGCGGTTGACGATGAGGGTGGACAGAGCCTCGCCCTCAATGTCCTCGGCCACGATGAGCAGCTTCATGCCGTTCTGCATGACCTGCTCCAGCAGAGGAACGAGGTCCTGAATGACGCTGATCTTCTTATCGGTGATGAGGATGGCGGCGTTGTCCAGAACAGCCTCCATCTTGTCGGTATCGGTGACCATATAGGGGGTCAGGTAGCCGCGGTCGAACTGCATACCTTCGACGATCTCGTTGTAGGTCTCGGCAGTGGTCTTGTTCTCCTCGATGGTGATGACGCCGTCGGAAGTGACCTTCTCCATCGCCTCGGCGATGAGACGGCCGATCTCGGGGTCGCCTGCGGAGATGGTGCCGACGCGGGCGATGTCGTTGGAGTCCTTGACCTTCTGGCTGTGGGCCTTGATGGTCTCGACGGCCTTAGCAACAGCCTTGCTCATGCCGCGGCGGATGTCCATCGGGTTTGCACCGGCGGTGACATTCTTCATGCCCTCGGTGACCATAGCCTGTGCCAGAACGGTCGCGGTGGTGGTGCCGTCGCCTGCGGCGTCGTTGGTCTTGGTAGCGACCTCACGCACCAGCTGTGCGCCCATGTTCTCGAACTCGTCCTTCAGCTCGATCTCCTTTGCGATGGTCACACCGTCGTTGGTGATGACGGGGGCGCCGAACTTCTTGCTCAGCACCACGTTGCGGCCCTTGGGGCCGAGGGTGATCTTAACAGTATCTGCCAGAGTGTCGATACCGGCACACAGTGCCTTGCGGGCTTCCTCGCCCTGCTTGATCTGCTTAGCCATATTTTATCGCTCCTTCGTAAATGCTTGATTGTCTAGTGTGAGGGAAAGACGCTTACTCCACGATGGCCAGAATGTCGGCCTGACGCACGATGGTGCATTCTTCGCCGTCCACCTTGACCTCGGTGCCGGAGTACTTGCTGGTGAGCACCTTGTCGCCCACCTTGACAGTCATCTTGACTTCCTTGCCGTCCACGACACCGCCGGGGCCAACGGCCACGACCTGTGCCACCTGGGGCTTCTCTTTGGCGCTGCCAGTCAGGATGAGGCCGCCCTTGGTGGTCTCCTCGACCTCAACAGTCTTGATAACAACACGGTCTGCAAGAGGAATGATCTTCATCGTTCTTGCCCTCCTATTATAAATATAAAAGATAAACTGTTTTATGTCCCGGGGGCTGCGCCCTTCCGGTTCTTTAGCACTCCTTTTCTTTGAGTGCTAAGTGTATTGTACTCATCTTGGAGTCAAAAATCAAGGGGTTTTGCAAATTTCTTTGTTAAGTTTTTATGTCCTTTCCATGAGCCTGTCGAGTGTATGTTCTTTTTGCCCTCGCCCTGTACGAACAATCTACGCTCCATCTGCCTTTCAGATAACAAAAAAACGCACCCGTCATAAGACCCGTGCGTTAAACTATAGGGGGATCATCTCTCTATTTGGGCAATTCCGGCGATCTCTGATTTTGTCAACTCAAGAGTCCCGTCAAGAATGATGCTTTCCATGCCCTCAGGTTCGTTACCTTCCGGAAAAAATATGATCCGTAACGAGACCTTTATTTTTTCTCCGTCAGAACAAAGAACAGAAACATATTCACCTTTATAACTTCGCAAGTCCATTATGCATCCTCCTCTCGTGTAGGATAAATGTAGGTTCTGTCTTTTGAATAAATGATCATCTCATTACAGGTTTCATGTGCGTTGCCGTCCCGGTCAATGTACACACCAATCGGTTCCGAAGATTGTACGCGTCCTTTCTTGACCCAATCCCCTTTTCTGGACGACATCAACTGCCCCGTTCCGTGGAGTTTCAGAATATACCGCTGTGCCATATTCGTGCTGAAGTACATATAGCTTTCACCTGATTTATATACGGGATACCGGTAAATTTCGGTCGTGTTCCGCTTGCTTTCCTTTGCGAATCGTCAATGAAACCTCGCCATGCTTTACTGCTCTTCACAGTACTGACACATTTATTTTAGCACGTTCCTGTTTGTCTGTATAGGGTTTATGTCCGAGTTGCGCGGACGTGCGGTGAATACCCCACTTCATACCTTTAATTCCATAGTGATAAAGCTCATCCGGATTTTTCCATCTCCAGATATTGGAATATCCGTACATTACATATTCCTTTCGCAATATTTGTTGCAAACAGCCACTTCCTGCGGTATGATAGACTTACAAAATACGAGGAGGATTCCTGCTATGGCCAACCACGAACTGCTTCCCACTCAAAATTTGAACTGTGAAGTGACTACTAGCGATGTCTCTTTTGATTTTGGCGATACATCCCGCTTCCGAAAAATCGAGTTTCCAGAGCAGGCTGGTTTGACTGCAAACAGTTTGCTTCAGCTTCTTCCTGCCGCGGCAGCATCAGATGTAGCCTCCAAGACGTACATCCTGAAATTCCCAGAAGGTGTTCAGGGAACGCTTTTGCATCTTCGGCGAGGCGGGTACACAACCACCATAGTTGATTCCACCTCACATTTCAGTGGAACTGCGTCCTTACACCCAGTAGATCCAGTCTCTATTTCATTATTCAATGTCTTTAGTGTTGCCTCTTTTGCAACCGGGCAATATTTTCTCCGGGATATCTCCTCGAAAATGTCCGAAATCAATCGAAAGCTCGATGATGTACTGACCTTTCTGGAAGATTCCAAACGCACAGAGTTACTGTCAGAGCTTACCTTTGTAAAGTATGCCGTAAATAATTACTCTACGATTATGCTCAGTGAGCCGCAGCGTATCGCTACTCTGACAAATGTTCAGCGTTCCAAGATTCGTGCGATTGCCGACATCGACTTTTATGCAACTGAACTGGAGCACCGGGTCAATGCAAAAGACACTCAAAAGAATTTACTATCGGTTCTGAACGCAAAGCAGAATCTTGACTTGGCATCTCAACTTTATGCAATCAGTTCTATCATGGAGCCTTATTATGCCCAAAACTGGAACGCTTCTTATCTAAAAAACATTTGTACAGAGGCAGATTCGCTGTTGGGATATACGAAAAATAAAATTTTTGATGCCATTAGTCCTTATGTAAAGAGTATCCGAGAATCACATAAAGAAACGCGTCTTAAGAAAGCTGTTCCCTTTACTTCATCAGAAAAAAAGATTCTAATGGTGTCTGATGATCTCACAAATCAGGTTCATCATCCCCTTACCGCAGTCATCGACAGTGCCTTGAAGGCTCCCTTGAAATCCTCGGAACTCTATCTGTCGCGGGGCGGCTCCGTCTACCAAGCACTGTGATCACTCAAATGCATCCCTATTCTCCTTCTACGCCACAAAAAATAAAAACGCCAGCATATCATGCATCAGTACAATACACTGGCGTTCTACTTTTCGGTTTCTTTGGCCTTATCCAACCTTACGCATATCACTCAACATGCTTTCGGAGCGAGCCATTCAGTAACAGTCTTGATACTGAATCCAACCAGTTCAGAAATCTCATCGATAGACATACCCTTCTGGCTCATTTTCAAGGCAGTTGCTTTAGCCTGTTCTACTCTTCCCTCTTCCCGGCCTTCCGTAAAGCTTTCCACTCTCAGCTCTTCCATCACCTTACACATAGCACCCACTCCTTTCGGATTCTCTTTGAGGTATCGTGTCCGCTCGGCCATCAGCTCAAAATTCATGTCCTCCGCCTTCGTGCAGTTGAAGTCATGCATCAGTCTGCCGATGTCCGAGTCTCCGCGGTATTGACCGTTCACATACAGGATATGCGCCCCATCGCCGAACGGCTGGCCCAGCGTCAAATTCATGTTCTGAATGACATATACCGGTTCGCCTGCTTTGTAGTAATCATTTTCCGTGATGAAAATAACATAGCTGTCCGGCAGTTCCCGGTATTCCTGTTTCTCATCCAGATTCTCCACATCCAGCGCACTGGAGTGGTATCTTGCCCGGTGAGGGTCAGCACCGTTGTCGGCACGCTGTATCTCGATGTCGTACTTCTTTCCGGTGTTGTCCGTAGCGTATGCGTCCAAACAAACAGACCTTGCGCCCGTCACCCGTTTTAAGTCTGCCTGCGTCTCACACTTCACCAGCGTTAAATCAGGCTTTCCCACAATAATGCGGAGCACCAGCTCTGCCAGCGGAATGTTATCCTTGAACAGACCTCTCATAAAGGTATCGTCAATGGGCCGGAAGCCGCGCAGACGCTCGAGGTCTTCCCGATGCCGGCGTTCTCGTTTCTGAGATTCTGTTTCCTGCATCTGACCCCACCCCCTGTTCTACAGTATTATTTTATCATAGCTCAGTCGGTTTATCAAGCATCATTCAAAACTCTCCCGGTTCAGCTTTCCGAAACACAGTGCAGTCAAAGTACTTGACTTTGTCAAGTAACAGTGTTATAATGCTTTCCATTCAAAAGCAGAAGGAGTTGACGAAATGGAGCCATCCACGGTATCTTCCTGCATTCTGACCCTGCACAGAGAGTTTGCCGCTTACACGACCCAGCGGTTACAGGAACTGGGTCTGAGCTTCGGACTGATATATTTTGTCATTTATGTAGGAAAGCATCCGGATTGTACGCCCTCGGAACTGACCAAAGCTCTTCATCTGGATTGGGGCCACTCCCAGCGCAGCCTGAACAAGCTGGCCGAAGACGGCTTTCTGACGAAAGAAAAGAATGGGCGCAGCTACCACCTGAAGCTGACCCAGAGGGGTGAAAACGCCTTTGTGGTCTGTCATCAGGTCTTTATCGACTGGGATGCGCAGAGTCTGGGCGGACTGACAGCGCAGGAGCGGCAGCAGCTGCTGACATTACTGCAAAAAGCAGTGCAAAAGAAAGTGTGCAAATGATGTACGAAACGATCTTGAGTCCGATCAATTACGGTGGGTTGCAGTTGAAGAACCGCATTATTTTTGCGCCGACAACATTCGGGCTGTCCGATGAGGAATATCTTGCAAAGATCCGCAGCATTGCCGAGGGCGGCTGCGCAATGCTTATTGTCGGGGATGTCCCGGTGGGCAAAAGCAAATTTGAAAAATCTCTGTTTGACGCCAAAGGCTTTGCATTCTACCAGCAGGTCGTGAAGATCACCCATGATGCGGATTGCAAAGTCTGTGCTCAGCTGCACCAGAGCGATTCCAACCTGCCGGCCCTGTTCAAGTACATTCCCGGTGTCCTGCTGAAAAAAATCACCCCGGATCAGCTGCGGGAAAAGCTGAACGCCGAAGTCGCTCCTTACATTACAAAGATGTCTAAACGGAAGATCCATGAAATCATCAGCGGGTTTGGAAAAGCGGCAGTGCTGGCAAAACAGGCCGGTTTTGATATGATGCAGGTGCATGGCGACCGGATGTGCGGCAGTTTCAGTTCGGCCATCTTCAACCACCGCACCGATGAATACGGCGGCAGCGCAGAAAACCGCGCCCGTTTTGCGGCGGAAGCAGTCTCGGCTGTCCATGCGGCAGTTCCGGGGATGTCCATTGATTACAAGCTGGCTGTCCGGCAGGAAAACCCGCACTTTGGCAATGCCGGTGTGGTGGAAGAAGAACTGCCGGTGTTCGTTCCGCTGCTGGAGCAGGCGGGTGTGACCAGCTTCCATGTAACGCTGGCAAACCATTCCGCATTGGAGAACACCATCCCGCCCGCCGATCATCCCTATTTCAGCCAGCCGGGATGCTTCCTCAAATTCTGCGATGAGGTGCGGCAATACACCGACCTGCCCATCTGTGGTGTCGGTGGTCTGAACGACCCGGATCTTGTGGAGCAGCAGCTCGCCAGCGGACGCATCCAGTGCACCGCCATGAGCCGCCAGCTTCTGGCAGACCCGGATTGGGTGAACAAGCTGAAAAACGGGCAGGCGGAACAGATCCACCGCTGTCTCCGCTGCAACAAGAAGTGTCTGGGCGGGCTGATGGCACATCAGGGAACTCGCTGTGTTTATGATGCTTTGCGAGAAAAAGAAGCAAAAAACGCATAAACCCACCCGACAAAAAATCACGATATACTTAACAAAAAGACATTCACAAAGGAGAAGCTATGAGTTACGCGATCGTATACAGCAGCAAAACAGGCAACACAAAAATCTTGGCAGATACGCTGCACGACTGCCTGCCGCAGGAAGGCTGCGATTATTTCGGCATCCCGGATCCTGCCGCCATGGAAGCGGACACCCTTTATGTGGGCTTCTGGACGGACAAGGGAAATGCCGATGAAAGCACTTCGGACTTTTTGAAGCAGCTGCACGGCAAAAACATCTTTCTCTTTGGCACTGCCGGCTTCGGCGGCAGCAAAGAATACTTTGATAAGATCTTGAAAAAGGTGGAGCATTCGCTGGACAAGAGCAACACTGTTTTCGGCCGCTATATGTGTCAGGGCAAAATGCCGATGTCCGTACGCCAGCGGTACGAAGAGATGAAAAAGCAGCCGATCCATCTGCCCAATCTGGATGCCATGATCGAGAATTTTGACAAGGCTCTTTCTCACCCGGATGCGGATGACCTGGAGCAGCTGAAACAGGCTGTAAGATAACGGAAAAGGCGGCGGCTTCCCTTGACAAGGAAAGCCGCCGCCTTTGTTGATCCTCCGATGCGCCCCTAAAGAAATGTGCAGGGCGCTTCTCATACTTTCATTTTACACGTTGGCCCGCTGGGCCATGAACCGCTCATAGGCCGGTTTGGGCAGCAGGACGCGCCCGGCCAGCGGCTTGAGCTGGGCGGTGATGGCCGTGCATCTTTTCATGACTGTCTGCCATTTTTTACCTGTCACAATTTTTTATCAGCGCTCGCACACTCCGTAAAAAATCATATATTTCGTTTACACCCTTCATTGTTCATGTTATACTAATCCCATAGTTTTCTGGTTATAGAGGAGGATGTTTTACTATGCGAGCCTGTAAATGCCCCAACTGCGGTTCCAACCTCAACTTCGATGACGATGGACGAGAATATGTCTTTTGTCAGTTCTGCGGCACCAAAATCGACCTGATGGACGAACGTACCATTCATACTGAGCACATCTATGATGAAGCGCGCGTTAAAAACGCTGATTCCATCCATCGAATCGTTGATATATTCGCGTCGCCATTTGAGGATTACCGGCGTAAAAAAGCAGAAAAAGAAGCCCGTGAGGCTCGAGAGGCCGAAGAAGCCCGTGAAGCAGCCAAAGCTGCTCAGGCACAGAGTCAGGAAAACATGGAGGCTTTCGAGACTGCTTTTATTGCAGGCCTTGGCTGGTGCATCCGATTCGCAAAAACACATCGCAGCGAGACGCTCGCGGCTATAGCCGGTCTTGCCGTTCTATTTGCACTATTTACTGGTTCTTCTCACATCTCTGAAGTAAAGAAACAAAAGCAGGCCGAAAGCATTGCCGCTTCTCACACTGCTATGGGTGAGATTCTCTATCCCTCTGGTGCCGGCAGCTCCGGCGATTACCGTAACACTTACAAAAAGCTAAAGGACGCAGGTTTCACGAACGTCACAGCTGAAGGTGCAGGAGATTTGTTTTTCGGAATCCTGGAAACTGAAAACGACATTATTGAGATCACCGTAGACGGAGCTCCGGATTTCGAGAAAAACACATGGTATCCCTCTGATACACCTATTGTCATAAAATACCACTCGTTCTCGAAAGAAACAGAAAGCACGATCAAATCAGGAGCACAGACAGTGACTCAAAAAGCTCAGGATGCGGTAAATAGCGCTGTTTCTTCTGCGCAAAGCAAGGTGTCACAAGCTGTCGATTCTGCTACATCTGCTATTTCTGACATGAACAACGCGCAGTCAAATTCAACTATAGTATTACCCACTACCACAAGAGCAAGTCTGATGGTTCATTCATATGAACGCGCATATGTGCATACAGGCGCCGACAGCAGCCAGCATTATTGGCTTACCAGCGCAGAAGATCATGTTGCCTGTATGATCAACACATACGACAAAACAGCTTACATCATGCCTCTTCCGTCCGAAGATTTTACAGCCGGTGTTTCTATCAGTTTCAGTTCTACCGGGTACTTTCTTCAATCCGGCAATCCAGATAAGATAATGTTTATAACCTACGGTGACGACTCTCCGTTGGCTTTTAATGCCACTTCTGCCGATAAAGCATGGGCTGCCTATGGGTCAATACAGTCGTTTTACGATTTGCGTTCTGTACATAATCTTGACACTGTTCCTTCTTCCGGTGTCCGCTCCAACCAAAATCCATCCCATTCTTCCACCCTTGCTTCGTCTTCTAAAACAACATCTTCCGCTTCGAGTTCTTTGCCAGCTCACGAGCCATCTCTTGACTATACTCCTTCACACAAAGAAACTAATTATGATGATGCGTATTGTTTGCGTTATTCCGAATATGCAAACTATTGTTTGATAAGCTATCAGGATAAAATCGTCCGTTCTTTTACATACGGAAACGAGTCAACCGAAAGCTATGTTGGACATATAACAGGCGGTTCCAAAACAACAGGGTTGATAGTTCACTATAATTACGATAGTGGCTGGGATGAAACCATACAAATCAGTGGCTCTCATATGATTCTAACAGATGGCAACGGAAACACTTTTACCTATACACTCGCTCCTTTACATCCAGTTCGGGATATTTACACCGACAACCATTATCGCGATATTATAGAAAATTGATAAAGCGGCCATTGTACTTTCATAAAAACGTGCAATGGCCGTTTTATTTTCCCCATAGACAATCATCACTTCATTTGCTTTTTTAATGCCGATTTCAATTCATCCTCGCTTGATTATGACAGCAAAAAAGCGCCCTTTTGCAGGGCGCTTTTCATCCTTTCATTTTACACGCTGGCCCGCTGGGCCACGAACCGCTCATAGGCCGGTTTGGGCAGCAGAACGCGCCCGGCCAGCGGCTTGAGCTGGGCGGTGATGGCGTCGCAGGGAGCGCACTCGCCGTCGGCAGTCGCCACGATAGGGCCGCGTCCGTCCGCCGGGCGCAGGGAGACGCACTTTGCCCGGCGGTAGATGAAGTAGGGCTTCGCCTGTTCCGTCAGCTCACCGTTCCGGAAGTGCCTGCCGCTCTTGTACATCCCCAGCAGGCGGGCGATCGTCAGGCGGCTCACCCTGCGGATGATGAAAACGTCCAGCCAGCCGTCGTCGGGCTGAGCCTCGGGGGCCGCATAAAAACCGCCTCCATAGGTGCGGCCATTGCAGACGGCACACATCAGGCAGTCCACCGTCAGCTCCTCACCGTCGATGGTGAAGGTCACGTTCCGGCCGATGTGGCCGCAGAGCTGCTTGACGATGGAGAGTGCATAGGCCATCTCGCCGCCGCAGAACGGGATGCGCCGGAACTGCGGGATGCCGTAAGCCACCTGTGCATCGAGTCCGGCGGCGCAGATGGTCGCTGAAAGGCCGAGGTCGGTCTGCATCAGATCAATGTCCACCTCGCCGCCCGCCAGCTGGGCGTCGAGGTCATTGAACTCTTCCCGCGTGCCGTAGGTGCGCAGAAAATCATTGCCGCTGCCAAAGGGCAGACACCCCACCGCCGCGAGGCCGCACCCCTGCGCCCCGGTCAGCGCCTCGTTGAAGGTGCCGTCGCCGCCCGCTGTCCAGATGCGCACCGGCTCACCGTCGGCCTGCGCGGTGTGCGCCGCCTCAGCGGCCAGCTCCCGGGCATGGCCTGCGTACCGGGTCACAACGACCTTCCGTTTTTCCGGCGGGATGCCCGCCCGCTGGGCTGCGGCCTGGATGGCCGGGGCCAGCTCGGCAGTGCAGTCCCGCTTGCCTGCGGTGGGGTTGAGCAAAAACAGATAGCGCATTCGGCTTCCTCCTCTGGTGGTTCCTGCCCTCTATCATAGCGGAAAACCAGAGCAGATGCAAGAGCTTTTCAGCCGACACCCGCCGTCTGCGTCTCCTGCACCACGATCGTGCCGTCCTCGGTGCAGTCTGCCGTCCAGTGCTGTCCGAGGCTCACACTGCCGGAGGCGATCTGGTCGGCGAAGGCCTGCTCCACGGCCCGGTCTACCTGTCGGCGCAGCTCTCGCGCACCATAGGGCGAATGTGCTTTTGCCGCCAGCGCCGGGCCGCCCCGGGCCGTGTGGGTCAGCTGGTAGCCGCTGCGGGCAGCACGCTCTTCCAGCTGGCCCAGCAGCTTTTCGGCGATGGAGCAGAGGCTCTGCTCCTCCAGCGGGCGGAAGACGATGAGCTCATCCAGACGGCCCACCAGCTCCGGCCGGAACCACTTTTTCGCCTCGGCAACGGCGGCCTCCGACTGCTTTTCAAAGGCGGCTTCGCTTCCCGCCCCGAAGCCCAGTGGTGCGCTCTGCCCGGCGAGGAATCGTGCGCCGAGATTGGAGGTCAGCAGGACGATGGTGTTGCGGAAATCCGCCTTGCGGCCCATGGAGTCGGTCAGCTGGCCGTCCTCGAGCATCTGCAGGAGCACATTCTGAATATCCGGGTGCGCCTTTTCGATTTCGTCAAAGAGCACCACGCTGTAGGGACGGCGGCGGACGGCCTCCGTGAGCTGACCGCCCTCGTCGTGGCCCAGATAGCCCGGAGGCGCACCCAGCAGACGCGCCACGGTGTGCTGCTCCTGATACTCCGACATATCGAACTTGAGCAGGGCCTTCTCGCTGCCGAACCAGCTCTCCGCCAGCGCCTTTGCCAGCGCGGTCTTACCGACGCCGGTCGGCCCGAGGAAGAGCATCGCACCGATCGGCCGGCCCGGCTCCCCCAGCCCGGTGCGGCTGCGCCGGATGGCCCCGGCCACGGCAGCGACAGCCCGGCTCTGGCCCACGACTTCGATGTTCAGGCGCTCTTCAAGGCGGGCCAGACGTTCCCGCTCCTTTTCGCCCACCCGTTCAGCTGGCACGCCGCTGGCCTGCGCCACTACCCGGGCAATTTCCTTCCGGCTGAGGACGGGGTCTTTCTCCCCTTCCCGCTCGGCCCGGATGCGCACTGCCGCGCAGGCTTCGTCCACGAGGTCGATGGCCTTATCCGGCAGACAGCGCCCCGGCAGATACCGCACTGAAAGCTCCACGGCCTCCCGCAGGGCTTCGTTGGGCAGGCGGACGCCGTGATACCGCTCGTAGCGGGGTGCCAGACCTTCCAGTATATCCACAGCCTGCTTCGGCGTGGGCTCTTCGATTTGGACGCGGCCAAATCGGCGCTCGAGGGCGGCGTCCTTCTGGATGTGGGTGCGGAACTCCTGATTCGTCGTCGCGCCGATGAGCTGCAGTTCACCCCGGGCCAGCACCGGCTTTAAGATGCTGGCTGCGTCGATAGCCCCCTCTGCCGCACCGGCGCCGACGATGGTGTGGAACTCATCCACGAAGAGGATGGCGCTGCCGTCCCGGACGAGTTCTTCCAGCAGGTTCTTGAACCGCTCTTCAAAGTCGCCGCGGTACTTCGTACCAGCCACGAGGCTGGCCATGTCCAGCGCCAGCAGACGCCGCCCCTGGAGCATCCGGGGTACCTGCTTGTCGGCGATGCGCTGGGCAAGCCCTTCGGCCAGCGCGGTCTTGCCCACGCCCGGTTCCCCCACAAGGCAGGGGTTGTTCTTCTGGCGGCGGCATAAGATCTCTACCATCCGGTCCAGCTCTTTTTCCCGGCAGAACACCGGGTCCAGCTCGCCGTCCGCCGCCCGGCGGGTCAAATCGCGGCAGTATTTGTCGCTGGCCCGGCTCCCCCGCGGCAGCGACGACGCCGAGCGCGGCTGGATCGGCAGGATGAACTGCCCTGAAAGCTGGCGGCACTCCCGCACCGCCTCGGTGAGCTGGACACCCATGGATGCCAGCATAACCCCGGCAGCGCAGTCGGTGTCTTCCAGCATGGCGCAGAGCAGATGCTCCGGCTCGGCCCGGCTCAGGTGGGCGTTCTGCGCCCCGATGATGGCGTAGTCCATCGCCCGGCGCAGGTCCGCCGCCATATCGCCCCGGGCAAGCCTGGTGACCGAACCATCCCGCCCGGCAGACAGCTGACGCCGCACTTCCAGCTCCGAGATGTTCTTCCCGGCCAGAAAGCGGGCCGCCGGGCCGCCGTCCGCTTGCAGCATCGCCCACAGCAGGTGGCCGGTGTCTGCCTTTTTGCAGCCCAGCCCTCCGGCCAGCTCCACCGCCTTATCCAGCAGCTGCCCCGCCTCCCGGGAGAAGCCCTTATACCGTCCTTTGCCGAATGCGTCCCAAATGCTCATTTGCCTGGCTCCTATCTTCCGTATTGCCCTGTTGCATCAAGAAACAGTATAGCCCCGGCAGGCGAGAAAAAATCAGAGCTTTGTGTCGCACCGGCCCAAAAACGCACCGAGAGATAAAACAAAAAAGCCATCTGAACGAATCAGATGGCTTCTTGGTTGGGGATGAGAGAATCGAACTCCCACAAGTAGAGTCAGAGTCTACCGCACTACCACTATGCAAATCCCCAATATTCTGTTGTGTTTCGCGGCATCGGGCCGGTCAACGTGTGCTATTATAGCCGCCTTTCAGCGTTTTGTCAAGCAGATTTTTGAAAAAAGTTGTACTTTTTCAGAAATCTGCGAAAATCCGTCAAGTTTATTTTTCAGTGTCCGAAGTTTCCTCTTCCCGATAGACGGCAACGTCTTCGATTTTGCAGTCTAAAATCTTGCAGAGCTGGTCAATGGTATAGGTGTTGACATTATGATTGTTTCGCAGTCGGTTCAGCTGTCCAGCGCTGAAGTGATAATCCTTCAGCAGTTTATACTGGGAGATACCACGCATTTTCATTGTTTTCCAAAGAGGTTCAAACGAAATCACGGACAATCCCACTCCTAACGAATCAGATTACATCTATAAATAAAATGGTAAAGGATTGCCCGAATATTGACAATTATCCATATGTGGAGTATTATTTTGATATAGCCCGAAAGTGGACAATATCAGAGGTAAAAAGGATGGTGTCATAATGAACGCTGCGGCAATCAAAGAGCATCTCAAAATGTTAATGGAGCTAGAAAAAGAGGTCTATACTCAAAATCAAGTTATCGCATCGTTAGAGTATCAACTTTCCTGCCTGCCAGATGCTCACCGGTACACAAGGCCCGTCTATACCGAAGCAAACTCCAACTACCAAATCAGTGGACTTACATGGTTGTGCTTTGGCAGCGCACTTATATTCCTTTTGTTAGCACCTGTATCAGATGCCATCATCAATTCCGATTGGGGAATTATGGGCTTGCTTCTCTTTCCTATTCTTTTAATTTTCTACCTTGCCAGGTCTTTCGCTATCCCTTGTGCAATATTTTTGTTCGCCGCTGGTATAATCGTTTTCTTTGTCGAAAGGAACAATCAATCCGACGCTCGTTATGCTGCCAAACAGCAATCCAAAAAATCTTATGAAACTGCTATGGCCACATACAATCGGGCGGTCGAACAAGACCGACTCCGCGTAGAAAGAGAGCGTCCTAAAAAGCTGCTTCTTCAAGGCCAGCTCAAAACTTTGAAAGATGCGCACAAAAAGACTGTAGACACTTTGAACAAGCTATACAACAAGGGCGTTATCCATAAAAAATATTGGGGTCTCGTTCCTATCTGTTCCTTGTACGGCTACTTCGATACTGGCGTATGCACTCAGCTGGAAGGCCATGAAGGTGCATACAACAAATATGACACTGAATGCCGTCTGGACAGAATCATCTCGAAATTGGATCAGGTCATCCAGCGTTTGGATGAGATCAAAGAGCTCCAGCAGGACCTTTATGAAGCTATCGAAGAATCCAACTGCAAGGTTGGTCAGCTTATCCGCAACTCCGAGCGCATATCTGACCAACTGACTGGGATCCAGTCGCAGGGTGCCGAACTGAATGCCCGCATTGCTAACCTACAAACCACTTCTGACATCAATCTCTATGTGAATGCCTGCGCCAAGCGCGAGCTTGAGTACATGAACCGCGCCAACCGCATTTTCTGATAGTTTCCATCAACGCCGCCCCCGAACTCCCGGAGGCGGCGTTTTCTTTGTACCAACCTCAGAACCGGCATTTTCTGCACGTTCCGCACCATACAATAAGGTGTACCTGATTTTCTACTTGTTAATAAAGGAGGACGCCTTATGCTGCAAACCCCATCCAAGACCACCCAGACTCTGCTTTCGCCCCGCATCCCCCGCGACAACGAGCACGAGCGCTACCACCCCGAGCTGGAAGAAGAGCTGAAAGAGTGCCTGTTCTGCCTGCAGCGGAACGCGATGATGTTCGACCTCGAGGTGGACTCCGACCTCATCGAGCAGCGCATCTACGAGCGGCAGGCGCTTTTGTGCCGCTACCGCTACCTGCTGGCCCGCGCCCGGGAGCTGGGGCTGCATACCATCCTGAAAAAGTATCAGCCTATTGGGTAAAGTCAGCCTTGCCCTATCAGCAAGGCACTTCCGCTCCCAAAATCGCAAAACTTTCTCGTTTTGCATGGACTTGCCCGGCCCGCCAGTGGCTCTCCCCTTGGGAGAGCTGTCAAAACCTGCAAGGTTTTGACTGAGAGGGCTACAAAAATCTTGACAGAATCCGCACATCGTGTTATCATACATAAAGATAACACTGTATACAGAGAGCTGTATGCAAAACTTTGGAGCTTAGAGAGGTTTTCAACTATGGAACGTATTAAGACTATCGCTACTCGTGACCTGACCAAGAGCGTCGTGACCGGCGGCTGCGGCGAGTGCCAGACTTCTTGCCAGTCTGCCTGCAAGACCTCCTGCGGCGTCGCAAACCAGAAGTGCGAGAACAGCAATAAGTAATCATTGCAGACCCTATGCCGCCTTTGCAGGGCGGCATTTTTTTATGGCAATTATAGATTGGAGAATGAAATGGTACATCAGTATCAACTGAACGGATATAACATCGTGCTGGACAGCTGCAGCGGCTCGGTCCACGTCGTGGACGACGTGGCTTACGACGTCATTGCGATGTACAAAGAGCACTCTGCCGACGAGATCGTGGCCGCCATGCTGGCAAAGTATGCCGACCGCCCCGACGTCACCGAGGCCGACCTGCGCCAGTGCCTCGAGGACGTGGCCTCTCTGGAAGCCGCCGGCAAGCTTTGGGCTCCCGACGTCTACAAAGACATGGCCTTCGACTTCAAGAACCGCCAGACGGTGGTCAAGGCGCTCTGCCTCCACGTCGCCCACACCTGCAACCTCAACTGCTCCTACTGCTTCGCCTCGCAGGGCCGCTATCAGGGCGACCGCGCCCTGATGAGCTTCGAGGTGGGCAAGCGGGCTATGGACTTCCTCATCGAGAACTCCGGCACCCGCCGCAACCTCGAGGTCGATTTCTTCGGCGGCGAGCCTCTGATGAACTTCGACATGGTCAAAAAGCTCGTCGCCTACTGCCGCGAGCAGGAGAAGATCCACAACAAGAACTTCCGCTTCACCATGACCACCAACGGTATGCTCATCGACGACGATGTCATCGACTTCTGCAACAAGGAGTGCCACAACGTCGTGCTGAGCCTCGACGGCCGCAAGGAAGTCCATGACCGCTTCCGCAAGGACTACGCAGGCCACGGCAGCTATGACGCCATCGTGCCGAAGTTCCAGGAGTTCGTGAAAAAGCGCGGCGACAAGAACTATTACATGCGCGGCACCTACACCCACTACAATACCGACTTCACCAACGACATCTTCCACATGGCCGACCTCGGCTTCACGGAGCTGAGCATGGAACCGGTCGTCACCAAGCCCACCGACCCCAGCGCCCTCACCGCCGAGGACCTGCCCATCCTGAAGGAGCAGTACGAGATCCTCGCCAAGGAGATGATAAAGCGCGACCGCGAGGGCCGCGGCTTTACCTTCTACCATTACATGATCGACCTCACCGGCGGCCCCTGCATCTACAAGCGCATCTCCGGCTGCGGCTCCGGCACCGAGTACATGGCCGTCACCCCCTGGGGCGACCTCTACCCCTGCCACCAGTTCGTCGGCGACCCCAAGTACCTGATGGGCGACATCTGGAAGGGCGTCACCAACACCGCCGTGCGGGATGAGTTCAAGCACTGCAACGCCTACGCCCGCCCCGAGTGCAAGGACTGCTGGGCCAAGCTCTACTGCTCTGGCGGCTGTGCAGCCAACGCCTACCACGCCACCGGCAGCATCACCGGCGTCTACGAGTACGGCTGTGAGCTGTTCAAGAAGCGCGTCGAGTGCGCCATCATGATAAAAGTTGCTGAGAACCAGGAGCTGGCAGCTCAGGGCATCGAAGTTCCCATCGAGCTGGGCGGCACCTGCAACGCCTGCGCAGACGGCGAAGCCTGCGAATAAAGCCATGAACACTCCTGTCGTCGATTTTGTCCGTCGCTACGCCCAGCAGCGCACCACCCGGATGCATATGCCGGGCCACAAGGGCCGCGGCCCGCTGGGCTGTGAAGAGCTGGACATCACCGAAATTGCGGGCGCAGACGAGCTGTACGAAGCCGAGGGCATCATCGCTCAGAGCGAGGCCAACGCGACGCAGCTCTTCAGCACTGCCCGCACCTATTACAGCACCGAGGGCAGCAGCCAGTGCATCCGGGCCATGCTCCACCTTGCGCTCCAAATGCGGCCCGCAAAGGCAGGCCGTCCTGTCCTGCTGGCGGCGCGGAACGCCCACAAGGCACTGCTCTACGCGGCAGCTCTGCTGGACTTCGACATCCAGTGGCTCTGGCCCGCGCCGGACGCCGCCGGGGCGCTCTGCACCTGCCCTGTGGAGCCGGAGGCGCTCTCTTCTGCGCTGGACGAGCTGGCCGCCGAGGGCCGCACGCCTTTCGGCGTCTACCTCACCAGCCCGGACTATCTGGGCTTCGTGCAGGACATCGCGGGGCTGTCGGCGGTCTGCCACGCCTACGACCTGCCCCTTCTGGTGGACAACGCCCACGGCGCCTATCTCCACTTTTTGAAAGAGGGCAGCCGCCACCCCATCCAGCTGGGCGCGGACCTTTGCTGTGACTCGGCTCACAAGACCCTGCCCGTCCTCACGGGCGGTGCGTATCTGCATCTTGGGCCATCCGTGCAGGCCGACGAGGCCGCGGTGCGCAATGCGCTGGCTCTCTTCGGCTCCACCAGCCCCTCTTATCTCATTTTGCAGTCGCTGGACGCCGCCAACGCGGTTCTGGCCGACAGCTTCCGGGAGAAGCTGGACGTCTGCCGCTGGCGGCTGGGGATGCTCTGCCGGGAACTGGATGCCCTCCGGCCCGGGCTGGCACTCCCCCTCACCGGGGCGCACCGCGAGCCCCTCAAGCTGACGCTGGACGCCGCCGCGCTGGGGCTTTCCGGCCAGCAGCTGGCGCAGGCTCTGCGGGAGCGGGGTGTGGAGTGCGAGTATGCCGACCCCCGTTACGTCGTGCTGATGCCTTCCGCCGAGAGTTCTGCGGCAGAGTTTGCCTGCCTGCAAACGGCCCTGCACGCCATCTGCGATAAGGCCCCTGCTGCCGATGTCTCCGTTACGGCTGACGATCCGGCCGCTTTCGCGGCATTGACCGGGGCGCTCGAGGCACAGCCCCGCCGCTTCACCATCCGGGAAGCTGTCCTTGCACCGCAGGAGATGATCCCTGCCGCCGAGGCCGTGGGCCGCATCTGCGCCGCACCGGCGGTCTCCTGCCCGCCTGCCATCCCCATCGTGGTCAGCGGCGAGACGGTCCCGCCGGAGGCCCTCCCCCTCTTTGCCCGCTATGGCATCGAGAAGGCGGCCGTTGTAAAAGAATAAAGTGCAAAAATCATTTTCGTACTCTTCAGCCTCTTTTTTCACTCTATATTCAGAGTTCCCCCTAAGATTCAGCTAAAAGTCCCGCACATTTCTTGACAGGCTTCGCATATTCTGGTTTAATAATCATGGATAAAAGGGAGTAAAGGGCGCTCCACCTTATGGGAGCGCTGCATGGCAGCGTCAACACGGCAGAAATGCCCGATGTCATGTGTTCGCTTGAGACTTTTGTCACAGTAATTGGTGCTGTGGCGGAAGTCTCTTTTTTCGTCATTGCACCGCAGATTTCAAAGGAGGCAATGACATGGATTTCTGGAACGCATTCGCCAGTCTCTTTTCCAATTTCGGGAACCTGACCTGGCAGATGGTGGTGATGTGGGGCATCGGTGCCCTGCTCATCTACCTTGCCATCGCAAAAAAGATGGAGCCGAGCCTGCTTCTCCCCATGGGCTTCGGAGCCATCCTCGTCAATCTGCCCTTATCGGGCGCTATCACGCAGGGCGACACCGTCGGCCCCATCTCGGCTCTGTTTGAGGCCGGGATGTCCAACGAGCTGTTCCCCCTGCTGCTCTTCATCGGCATCGGTGCGATGATCGACTTCGGCCCGCTGCTCGAGAAGCCGTGGCTGATGCTCTTCGGCGCAGCGGCGCAGTTCGGCATCTTCTTCACCCTCTTCCTCGCGGGCTTCTTCTTCGATTTGAAGGACGCCGCTTCCATCGCCGTCATCGGCGCGGCAGACGGCCCCACGGCCATCTTCGTGGCCAACGTCCTGCACTCCCAGTACCTTGGTGCCATCATGGTGGCGGCCTACAGCTACATGGCGCTGGTCCCCATCGTGCAGCCGCCGGTCATCAAACTGCTGACCACCCAGAAGGAACGCCGCATCCGGATGCCCTACCAGAAGGGCAGTGTCAGCCAGCTGACCAAGATCTTGTTCCCCATCGTCGTGACCATCATCGCCGGGCTCGTGGCTCCGGCCAGCGTAGCACTGGTGGGCTTTCTGATGTTCGGCAACCTGCTGCGGGAGTGCGGTGTGCTGAACACCCTGAGTGAAACGGCGCAGAACGTCCTCGCAAACCTCATCACCATCGTGCTGGGCCTGACCGTGGCCGGCCAGATGACCGCTGACAAGTTCGTGCGGCCCGACACGCTGCTCATCCTTGCGCTGGGCCTCGTGGCCTTTGTGTTTGACACCGCCGGCGGTGTGCTGTTCGCAAAGCTGACGAACCTCTTCCTCCCGGAGGGCAAAAAGCTCAACCCCATGATCGGCGCAGCCGGCATCTCGGCCTTCCCCATGAGCGGCCGCGTCGTCAACAAGCTGGGCCTCGAGGAGGACAACCAGAATTTCCTGCTGATGTACTCCATCAGTGTCAACGTCTCGGGCCAGATAGCCTCTGTCATCGCCGGCGGACTGCTGCTGACCCTGCTGAGCTAAAGGAGGGACTGATATGCTGCATCTTACTTCGTGGATGACGACTCTGCCCATCATGGTCATCGGGATGGTGAGCATCGTGCTGGTCATCGGCGTCATCGTGCTGGCTGTGATGTTTTTGAACAAGCTGACGAGCCGGAAATAACTGCAAAGGGCTGCTGTACGACGCTGTACAGCAGCCCTTGTTTTATTTATCAGCCCGCGCCTTTCAGATAGCCGTTCGGGTCGATGATTTTTTCTACCGTCAGCTTTCCGTCTGCATATGTCATCTCGAGGACGCCGCAGTTGCCGATAAAATCGGTGACCTCGCCCGCCTTTTCCGGGAATTCAGTCAAAAAGCGCCGGATGGCCATGCCGTGGGAGACGATAAGGATGCACTCCCCTGCCGTGTGTTCGGCGATGTCCTTCACGGCCCCGTATACCCGCTCGGTGAAGGCATCCAGGTCTTCGCCGCCGTACTTCACAAAGTAGTCGCCGTAAGGGTACGTCGGGTTTTCACTGATGGGCGAGGCTTCCTTCATACCGAGGAAAATTTCCTTGAGGTCTTTGCGGCGGGTGTAGGGCATCCCGCCTGAGACGATCTCCGCTGTGTCGCAGGCCCGCTCTAACGTGGAGCTGTAGACCGCATCAAAATGGACGTTGTGGGCATCGAACCACGCTTTTGCCGCCTTTGCCTGCCGGATGCCGTTTTCCGTCAGGGGCGAGTCGCACTGGCCTTGATTGACGTCCATGGTGTTGAAAAGCGTTTCACCGTGACGCATGAGGTAGATTTTTTTCATGAAAGAGTCTCCTTCCCGCTTTTTCTACCAGTATAGCACACCGCCTGGGCGGGTGCCAAAATTACAGAGCATTCGGATTTACGATAATACGTCATTTGAAAATTTTCAGTTGATTCCAAGCTCTTTCATCAGCTCAGCACGGCTCTCACCTTTCACGATGCCTCTGTTTTCCACTTTATCAAGCACATCACACATATTGCGTGGGCCTCCTTTCCAGCGTCAAAGTCACTGCGTGTCCAAAAGATAAGGTCTCAACATCTCAACCAGTTCGTAAACTTTCGTTCCGGGTGCTGACTCAGAGGGTTTCCGTCCTTCATTTTGCTTGTCCAATCGCTTTGCATTGGCAATTGCAATGTCCATGTAAGGTCGCAGCACTTTATACATATCCGGGCGGTTCTTCTCGTAACTCCCTGCACCAATGTTTTTCAGCCAATCGCTCAGCTTCGGCCAGTAACGAGATCTGTCAATATCAGTATCCATATACATAAAATGCAGCAAATACCACAGTTCTACGCACTGGTTCGACCATACAGCATGGTAAATCGTCTCACCTTGTGTACTGTATTCTTCGCACCGCTGTGCTACCATGTCAATATTTTCTGCCGGAAAATCATCTGTGTCATAGACAATCCAGACGTGCTTAAACACAATGCCGTTATTCTGAACGTATTGACGAGCTTTCATCAACAAATTCACCGTATTGTCGCCAACGCCCTCTACCTTTAGCTGGATTCTATCACGGTACTTAGCATTGATGATTTTCTGAATTGCGCCAAAATACTGCGGCTCGGTTTCTGTACCTTCAGATGCAATCAAGTGGTATTCCGGCTGAATCATCCTTGCTTTATCACGGCGATTCTTCATCCAGCTTTTTCCAAGGTCACTCTTTTTCGGAGGCTTCAGACTCATGCCCAGTCCCTCCCTGTCAGCATATTGGAAAGGTAGGGATCTGCACCATATCGGCCTTCCAGATACTGCTTGTCAAAGGCCGCTGTGCTCTTGACGCGAGTATTGTCCTCCTGCCGGAATTCGTAAAGCGAATAAATCTCGCTCTCATGATTGTCATTCATTGCGGCAAACCAAATTTCATCACGGCGGAAAACAGTGTTTTTCATCGTAGTCAGGTCGTGAGAACTGAATAACAGTTGTGCGCCCTTCTTGTTCAGTTCTTGGTTCTTGAACATCTGAATCACATACCGGAGCAGCTTTGGATGCAGCTTGGCGTCCAGTTCGTCCACAACGACTGTGCGGCCTTCCTGCAATGCTACCATCAGAACCGGCAAAGCTGCAATCATTTTCTTGGTTCCATCCGACTCTGCTTCAAAGGGAAGCTCGTAGACCTTGCCGTTGATTGT
>SKEE01001167.1_pt1 | contig 23525 bp, 35 predicted proteins | sample 4826661 | NCBI WGS metagenome assembly SKEE01 (sample SAMN11008817, study PRJNA524170) | human gut metagenome | biome: Human fecal sample; material: Feces; isolation source: fecal sample from pouch patient p20 | host: Homo sapiens | place: Israel: Tel-Aviv | collected 2016-11-14
GGAATGGATAATATAGAATTTTCATTAGATCAAAAAACAACGGTCATATTTGGAATAAATGGTGTTGGAAAATCTACAATTCTTAAAGCAATTGATTTATTATATGCCAATATTATTGCAAAATTAACTAAGAAGAAAACAACAGAATTTGATAAAGATGATATTAGTTACGGAAAGTCAAAAGCAACAATTGAAGCAAAATTTGTTTTTGAGGATGGAGAGGAAAAAGAATATAGCCGTTCTTTTGATAGAGCGAATGGAAGGAATAATAATCCTAATCAATTAAAAGAATTGGTTGAAAAAAATGAAAATAATTATATTGTAAAAGGATATGATGATGGAGAAGGTAATTGGATTGAAGAAACAGATGATAAAAATATGCCGATTTTTACAAATTACGGAGTAAATAGAATTGTATTAGATGTGCCTGTAAGAGCACCGAAAGAACAATTTGAAAAATTAGATGCATTTGATAAAGCAATTAAAAGTACAATAGATTTTAGAAATTTATTTAAATGGTTTAGAAATCAGGAAGATATTGAGAATCAAGCAAAAGTAAGAAATAATAATATGGGATACGAAGATAGAAGTTTGAAAGTAGTTAAAAAAGCAATGCTGGCAATGCTAGATGGTTTTGAAGATATTCATATTGAAAGAAAATCTCTTTCTATGAAAGTTACAAAAAATGGAAGAAACTTTAAAATAAATCAATTGTCAGATGGAGAGAAATGTACTATTTCACTATTTGGCGATTTAGCTAGAAGAATGGCATTGGCGAATCCTGGAAGAGAAAATCCATTAGAAGGCACAGGAGTAGTGTTGATCGATGAATTAGAGTTGCATATGCATACTTCATGGCAAAGAAAAGTTTTGGGAGTTTTGAAAGAGACGTTCCCTAATATACAATTTATAATAACAACGCATTCTCCACAAATATTAGGAGAACTCGATGATAAATATAATTTAGTATATTTAAAGAAAGAGATTTAACAAAATTCCGGAGAATTCCCCTGCCTCTGTAGGCAGTGGGATGAATCCGGTTTTCTTATATGTGAAAAGTTTTTTTCTCCGAAATCTCTCATATTTATCGTAGAAAGATATTTATGAGAAAGGAGAAGAGAGCTGATGCAACAAAAAGCATATAAGTACCGCGTTTATCCGACCGAGGAACAGCGGGTCTTCTTTGCGAAGTGTTTTGGGTGCTGCCGGAAGATCTGGAATCTGATGCTCGCAGACCGGAATCAGTATTATAAAGATACTGGAAAGAGTCTGTATCCGCAGCCGGCACAGTATAAGGAAGCGTATCCGTATCTAAAGGAAGTGGATAGTCTGGCACTTTCCAATGTGCAGAAACAGCAGAACAAGGCGATCAAGGATCATATCGAGAATCCAAAGGCGTTCGGTGTTCCAAAGTTCAAGGCAAAAAAACGGTGTAAAAACTCCTATACGACCAATAATCAGAAAGGAACCGTTACTCTGGCAGAGAGTGGGATCAAGCTGCCAAAGATCGGAGTGATCCGTGCGGTCCTTCACTGCACGCCAGAAGAAGGATGGACGATCAAGTCTGCAACAGTTTCACAGAAACGAGATGGTTCTTATTATATCTCTGTCTTATGTGAAAAAGATGCAGAAGATCCAGAAAGACTGCCGGTCGATGAATCCCGTGTTTTGGGATTGGATTACAAATCTGACGGATTATACAAAGACAGTAACGGAGATCTTGCCGGAATGCCAAAGTTCTTCCGAAAAGCGCAGAAACGTCTGGCTAAACTTCAGAAAAAGCTCAAGAACAAAGAAAAGGGCAGCAAGAATTATGAGAAACAGTTACGAAAAGTCGCGAAACTATATGTTCATGTTGCAAACCAGAGAAGAGATTATCTACAGAAACTGTCCACTGCGATCACCAAGCAGTACGACTACATCATGGTAGAAGATCTCAACATGAGGGCAATGGCGAACAAGGGTTTTGGAAATGGCAAGGCGACCATGGATAATGGATTTGGGATGTTCCAGGTCATGCTGGCATACAAACTGAAACGGAAAGGCGGAAAGCTTGTTGTGATCGACAAGTGGTTCCCTTCCAGTCAGTTATGTAATGTCTGCGGATACAAGAACAAGAAAGTCAAGAACCTGAACGTTCATTCCTGGATCTGTCCTGTTTGTGGAACAGAACATGATCGTGATGAAAACGCTGCGATCAATATCCTGATCGAGGGACTTCGGATCCTCTATGAAGAGATGGAAGCGGCCTAAGAATAAAAAAAAGAATAAACGTAGGGACGGGACAGCCCGATCGTGGGATCAGGAAGACTGATCGGAAAAGCCTGTGGACTCTGGGGGAAAACTGCTTCGAGGCGCTTTATCAGTTCCTTGAAGATGTGACAATAACCGCGGTGAATGAAGCAGGAAGCTCCGACCTCTTTAGGTGGGAGTAGTTCACAAAGCAGTTCAAATAGGCATTATACAATTACAGGTTATGCAAATGAAGAAGTATACAATAAATATATTGCTGATTGTGATAAATTCACAATGTACCAGAAAGTATGTAATGTGGTATATCGGTCTGCTAATGGTCGAATGAATGCTGAAATTGAAAGCAATGCTTTATATTTTGAGCCAAAGAAGTTTTCAAAAAAAGAATTGATTGATATTAAGAAGTCTGTATGGAAGAAAACACAGGATAAAGTCTTTATCAATGACGAAAATCAGGATAACTTGAAATATGATCCTGAATATGATGATCAGGAATGTGAATTAAAAGATTTCAAAGGGCAGAGAGTATGTTCGGGTTATACTTATTCTGATAAAAATTTAAATATCAATGCCTATGTATATGGAAAAACTTTTGTAAAAGCTGGAAAATACGACTCTTTGTACCCAGACGCCGAGGATTATGTGAAAGACACTGATGCGAAAATGGATTTAAAGCTTAAACTTTTGAATTACATTGTCAAAACATATCATTCAGATGGATACTTAATTACATTATGCAGTTTTGAAATTATATTTTTTATAGTCGTCCTTATACTTACAATGTAAGAGTATACGTAAAAAAAGGAGTCTAATTATGAAAAAGATAATGAAAATAATTGTATATACTGGAGTTATCATTTCTTTGATTCCAATCATTACGATGTTCTGTATCAATCTGAGACAAAATAAGATAGAAACGGACCGTAATTTTTATGGCAAAGAAATTACAGAGGGTCAATTAAAAGTCGTTCAAAATTCATATCAAAAATATGAGTGTAATATAAAATATTTTGTCATAAAAAAAGATATAGGACAGTTAAAATACTATTATAATGATAAAAATCATATGAAATTTGAAACGAATGAAAAAAGCTATAATAAATACATTAAAGGTGCAGATATTTTTTTTGTATACAAACCAAAATGTCAAATCAGTTATCGTTCTAATCATGGAAAATTAACAGCTACGTTTACTGGAAACAAAATCTTTTTGATGCCAAAAAAATTTTCGGATCAAGAATTAAAAACAGTGAAAAGTCTTGTGGTTCAAAAGAGTCATAAGAAAGTATTTTTTACATACTCCTTAGATGATGTTGCAAAAAAATATGACAATCTTGCAATTTATGGTTTGAAAAATAAAAAAGCAATTACTGATTTTAAGTTTTCCAATGAGCTTGGGAATGGATCAGTTTGTGGAAAAAGTCTCATAAAATCTGCAAAATATGATCGCTTATATAAAGATTTTGCTTTCTATCAAACTCCAAAAGAGAAACTTACAAATACAAAAGACAGGTTCTTATTGTTCTCTGCAAAATTACAGCCCTGTTATCCTAATGGATATTTTCTGTTTTATATGGTCTCATTTTTATTTTCTACACTATTAGTATTGTTTGCAGGAGCTGAAGATGAGAACGTCTTGATTATTATATTACAATATGTTGTAACAGGGCTTTGGATTGGTCAATGGGACAAAAGCGGAATTGTAATGGCGATTATTCTTATTTTGATTCTGTTGTTTTTCATAGGAAAGGAATTGAGAAGCATAAGAAAAGAGGGCGATTTACAAGATGAAGAAAAGAAAAATATTTGAGTTTTTATTGATCTAAGCAGAATACCCCGTCCACAATGAAAGTTGGGCGGGGATGAATGCGAGCTTCCTTTGAAATGTAAGAATCTTATATATGAAAAATATCTTTCAGAAAATCTATCATATTTAAGATGTAAGACTTAAGAAAGGAGGAATGACGGGGAATGATATATCGAGTGTTAAGAACTGTATTAAAACAGAAGAAAGATCCCGGATTATATGAATATCTGGATCATCATATGCACTTATCAAACAATCTCTATAATGCGACATTGTTCCGGATCCGACAGAACTTTACTTCTCGGAAGAAAGAGCATCCGACAGAGAATGAGCTGGAAGTACAACGTGAGATTGAAGAAACGTTAGAACTGTGCCCACACCTGAAACGTCCGAAATCTGTTCTGGGTTATAAGTTTCTGGAACGGATGATGCGTGTGATGGATAATCCGGATTTCTTTGCAGGTTTGCCTTCCCAGACGGCAGAAGAATGTCAGAAAGCAGCGGTCCATGATTTCCGCAGCTGGTTAGCTTCTTTGAGAGAATATAAGAAGCATCCGGAAAAGTATCTGGAAAAACCGAAAATGCCACATTATAAGAAGAAACGTTCGATCTCCACGATCACCTTTTCCAATCAGGGCTGCAAGATCAAGGAAGGAAATATCCTGCGGTTCGCTCTTACAAACGAAACGATCCATCTGCCGTATCAGCCGGAAGGACGATTAAAGGAAGTAAAAGTAAAACCGTATTACGGAGATCTGCTATTGGTCTGCACGTTTGAATGTCCAGATCCGGAAGAAAAAGTGAAAGGATCCGGGGCCTGTGCCATTGATCTTGGTGTTGAGAACATCGCAGCCATCGTGAGCAGCAAGGGAGATTGCTGGCTGTACAAAGGCGGTGTGCTCAAAGAAAAGAACCAGTGGTATAACAAACAGATGGCAAGGCTTCGGTCGATCGCAATGAAAGGACATGACACGAAAGAAGCAGCAAAGATGGGATTGTTGAACACAAAACAGATGCGAAGATTGCATCAGAAGAGAGATCTGTTCTTCCACGATGCGATGCACAAGATCAGTTCCAGGATCGTTCAGGAATGTATGGATCACGGGATCACTACGATCGTGATCGGAGTCAATGAGCAATGGAAACAGAGTATTGAGCTTGGAAAGAATGCACAGTCCTTTGTCCAGATGCCATTCTATCAGTTACGAAAGATGATCGAGTACAAGGCAGAGCGTGTCGGGATCGAAGTGATCAGTCAGGAAGAAAGCTATACGTCAAAAGCGGATCTGACTGCAGGAGATCATATTCCAACGTATGGAGTGGATGATGAAAAGGCAAAGTTTTCCGGAACAAGAGTCAAACGTGGACTCTATCAGAATAAGGAAGGGAACCTATTCAATGCAGATCTGATCGGCGCAGGAAATATCTTAAGAAAGAAATTTCCAGAGACTTTCTCAAAGATCACGGACTTTTCTTTCTTGCAGAATATCAAAGTTATACAAGTATTCTCGTAAAAGAGATAGGGGTTGCGTGAGCCAGCCTCAGTTGGTACGGACAGCGAGGTGTTTTTTTTTCGAAATATTTCGTCAGAGATGGGTAACTGTCACGACTACTGGAAACCCCTTCCATAGGGATTATGTACCGCATGGGAGTGGTAGTTCATGAACCAATAGGATATGAAGAAACACATCCTTTTCATCCAATACCACCCCAAGCAAGTTTTCTGCAGGTCATACAGTATCATCCCATAATCTCAACATTTTGTGCAATCTGCGGAATAATATTTTTTCTGTATGTTGCATATAACGTGATAAAGACTATCGAAATGCATGTTAGCGGAAAAGAGAAGGATGCCAGATTGTTAATGCATCATTGTATCAATGCCTTAATAAATCTAAAAAATGTAAATATAAAAGATTTGAAGGAAGAGAAAGGAAGGAAGAGAAAGCGATGATTGGCGAAGTTAATGTATATCTGACAAACCCAGGTGACCTTAATCCTGAAAAAGTGATTGACTATTATTCAGATTCTGATTTTGAATACAATCTTCGTATCGGAGATTACTGTAAAGTTGTATTAGATAGAGAGGAGCCAACTCATTGGATATCTGGTATCATAATTGAGATCAACGAAGAAGAAAATTCTTTTTCAATAATAGATTCTGATGGTAATATCATTAAAATTGAGTGTGATCATATTCATAATATATGTTCTAAAGAAGAATTACAAAATCTAATGAAAGGGAAGAGTATAAAATGATTTTGCAAGAAAAAATTAAAAATACCAGTTTGCTGAATAAAGAATTATCCAACGAAGAAGTCAAATCAATTGTTGAACCAGCAAGAGAATCAGTCAATGCAAAAACAGCATTGTTTTCAATTCGTCCGGAATATGTAGAAAAGATTTTCAATGGAACCAAAAAGTTCGAATATCGAAAACAGCCAAACAGAATTCCAATTAGCAAAATACTGATATATGAGACAGCTCCAATCATGAAAATTGTGGGAGAAGCAGAAGTTGAAAAAGTTCTTGTGGATACACCAGAAGTGATCTGGGAAAAGACCAAAGAATATCCTGGAATAAACAAAAAGTTTTATGATCAGTATTTTCGAAAGCGAGATACTGCAGTTGCTTACCAATTGAAAAATGTGATCAAATTCGATATTCCAAAAGAATTAAGCGATTTTGGGATTAAAAGAGCCCCACAATCATTCTGCTATCTGCCATGAAATCTTATATGTGAAAATAATTTTGTTTGAATTCTTTCATATTTATATTGAAGATGAAAATTATATTCGAAGAAAGGAAAATATATGGCAGGATTAGATAATAACATGCTTTCAGTTATTGAATGTTTGGCGAAAAATAAAATACAGGATGCGAAAAATGCAGCGATCGTATGCTGCAAAAATGATACAACAAAAAAGAACGCAGCGAATCTTAATTACTATCAAAAACTTTTAGAAAATGGAAACTCAACATTTATGGAACTTCCTCCAAATCTTCAAGCCTATATGTCATTAGAAGATGTTTCCGGATTTCGTGAAGATCGATATTATGTTGGAGAAAAACAACAGAAACTGTATGATCAGATTCTTGTAGGAACAAAAGTATCAGATAGACTAATGGAATATGGCATTTCCTATCATAATAGTACGCTTCTATATGGGGTTCCTGGAACAGGAAAAACTGAATTTGCAAGATATGTTGCATATAAATTGGGGCTTCCATATGCATATTTGAACTTTTCTAATCTGATTGATTCATATATGGGAAAAACGGCACAAAATTTATCAAGAATTTTCGATTATTGCAAAGGAATGAAATGTGTATTGATGTTGGATGAGATTGATTGTATAGGACAAGCTAGGCAACATAATTCCGGCCCAGATGCAGAAATGGGACGAATTGTCATATCTCTGATGCAATGTCTGGATAATCTTGTACATGGACAGATTGTAATTGCTGCAACAAACAGAGAAGACATTCTTGATAAAGCATTAAAACGAAGATTTCGTAACAAAGTGGAATTTACAAAATTCAATGAGAATGAAGAGCTTAAAATGATTGAAAAATTTGTAGAAAGCATTGATCTTATGGAAATGGATCAGGAGCTAATCGAATATACAAAGGGTAATCATACACAATCTGAGACAATGGATTTTCTTGTGGAAAAGTTGATTCAAAAGGTAAGCAAGGAAGTGATCTAAATGCCTCAGAAAATAACATCCTTAGAACAGATTTATCAAATGTTGGATTTGTTTTATGCAAATAAACATTTGTACGAAAAATACGTAATTTCAGAAGAAAAAAGGAACAGGAACTGAGAGGAGAGTAATACCTTCTCTCTTTTTTATATGTGATTTTTCTTTCTCATAAAATCTATCATATTTGTAACAACAAGGAGGTTATTCATATGAGATATATTGGAAATACATTGAAGAGAAGAATGGATATGTTAGAAATCAATGCTGCTACTTTGGCAGAGATGACTTTTATGGATGAATGCCTGATCAGAAATATCATCAATAATAAAATCCCATATGAGAAGATTGATAAATTTGATATGGCATTAATTTGTAATCTTCTTCATTGCGATGAGCAATACTTTGCACATCCAAACATACATAATGATTTTCTTGATAGAGTATTCGACAAAGAAAAAGATTCGAATACGTCCATGAAAGTAAAAATAAAAATTCGGGATTTTTTGAGTGATTTCATGTTTGTGAATGAAGTATTGTCAGATGAGCAGAAGAAGAATTTTATATGTGAGAAATAAAAATTGTAAAATCCATCATATTTATATTAAACGAACGCGAAAGGAAAGAAAAAATGAAAGAAGCATACCCTGTTTTTCTAACAGAAGATACAAAAGGAAATGGATTCTTGGTGTATGTCCCAGGACTTGAAATCCATACAGAAGGAACTGATCTATATGATGCGATTCAAATGGCAAGAGATGCAATTTCTTTAAAAGTAGCAGATCTGGAATTGGATGAAAAAGAAATTCCTACACCAATGACTTATGAAGAAGGATTTGCTAAGGTTTCGAAAGAATATGGATGTTTGGAAGGAATCATGACTTATGTAGACATTAACACGGAATCTTATCTAATCCGGTTGAAAAATAAGTCTGTTAGAAAAGACTGTACAATTCCTGCTTGGATGGACGATGAGGTTAAAAAATATGGAATTAGCTGTTCAAAAGTGCTGCAAAATGCATTGGCCATGAAAATTGCAGAAGAACGTGAGAAAGATAATATAGGAGATATCAGGAATGAAAATAAAAAGCGGTAGAAAAATGGATATAAAATTTAGCTCAAAATTAGAAAATATATATCTTAATGATGGAACATATAATTTGCTGATCGGAGCCATTGTACTATATGGCTTGTTGATAAATCTCATTACATGTGCGTTTTTCAGAGATTATATAACAAGGATCCCATTAAAAGGATTGTTAATTGGATATCTGCTTATCGCCATTGTTGGAATTTTCATAATGACATTTTGTAAATCGGTGATCTTAAAATTCATAGGCTACAATATGCTGGTAATTCCGTGTGGTGCAACATTATCTACAACTTTAAATGATTATGTTGGAAAATCAGATATTGTATTAGAAGCATTGATCATTACAACGATTATTACTGTTTGCATGGTCGTTCTTAGCTCTATTTTTCCTAAATTTTTTCTGGGAATTGGAAGAATGCTTTTTGTTGCATTGTTAGGCATTATCATTGCGTATATTGTATGCTTTTTTGCAGACTTAAATTCTGGAATTGTAACATGGATTTCAGCGATCGTATTTTCTTTATATATCGGACATGATTTTGTAGCTGCGCAGCGTGTATCTCATACGGTAGCAAACGCGATAATTTTTGGAGCGGATATTTATCTGGATCTGATCAATCTTTTTGTAGATCTTTTGGAAATCCTAAAAGACAATGACTGATTACTTATATATGAAAATAGCTCACAGAAGGGAGAATACAATATGAAATCAAATGTCAATTACACATATCCGAAATATGTTTCCGTAGAACAGTCCGATGGACAAATTGTTCAAATTTTGTATAAGGATCTTAAAAATCATGAAGAATTCATAATTCAAGATAATATCGAATATGGTTTGCTACATAATTACACAGATCAAGAAATCAATGATTACAAAAAAGAAGCCTATGCTCAGTTGAAAGATCTGAAGAAACAAATTAGAGAAAATCCTCAAGTAGTTCTTGTTTTAGAACGATCTACTGAGAGATATGTCGTTAAACCATAACTAAAAAAAGAAAAATAACAAAAACAGATTAGTTGTTTCGATGACTAGTCTGTTTTTTGTTAATATCAGTCACTTCTATCATTTAAAATCTTATATATGAAAAATATCTTTTGAAAAATCTCACATATTTAAATAAAGAAGAAAATGTAAATGTTTCATCTGGGAATAGAAGGAGAATGAGAAATGACAGAAACACCGAAAGAAAAAATTGAAGAGTTAATTGCATATTACAAAAAATATGAAGATAGCCCACAAACAGAAAAATGCTTACAAGAATTATTAGCATATAAAGAAACCGTAACAGGAATTGCAAGAATGCTGGGCGTTACTCAGTACGATATCTCAAATAAGGATGCAGAACTATTAGACGTGAATCTTAATAATGATGCTATCAAAAATGCAATAGATAGATACAGAGCTTGTACAAATACATATCTAAACAAAATTACAATCGTGGCATTAAAGGAGTTATTAGAATATAGGAAAACAGAATTAGCGCCAGATCAAGTAAACAAAATGAAAGACGAACTTAATTATTACAAAGGTGAGTTTTACTACATAAAAAAACAGTATGACCAATTGCTGCATGACATGGATGAAATAAGTCCCTATTAAGACAAATAAAGGAGAAAGACATATGAATGGCTTATTAAATACGTTGTTAGAAGAAAAAGAGAAGCTTGATGAATTATACCGGATAGAGGAACAGCATCGAAAAAGAATTCACGAAACCTTGGATACATTAACTATTGATCAAATCAAGGAAATGTCATTAGAAGATAAGATATTACTGAGAGAAACGTTTTTGCTTTCTATTAAAGCTAAGCAGAGTACCATGTCCATAAGAGCAATTGCACCGCATGGGCGTGGGTGAATGCGCCTTGATGAACCCTAGATTTTCCTTTCCTCTTTGTTCTTTTATATAGTATCGAATAACTTTCAAAAGGAATCCAAAATCTTATATATGAAAAATATTTCTCATAAAATCTCGCATATTTATAATGTAGGAACAAAAAGGAAATTCATAAATACGATGTTTCCCAGACATCAGAAAGGATACAACCATATGGCATTTACCGTGACACAACGGGTGATCTCATCCGAAAATACGATCTACAGTTATTGCGACAACCTCTGCAGAAAAGCAAAGTTGTTGTACAATGCTGCTCTTTTTCGTGTCCGTAATGTTTTTACCGGATATGAGAAGGAGCATCGGACAGAAAACGAGATCGGAGTCTTTGAAGAGATCGCTATGTTGCAGAAAGCTTATCCAACGATCCATGTCCGGAAAGTGATCTCTTATTATCATCTGGAAAAGCTGATGCGTGTGACAGATAATCCGGATTTCTTTGCCGGTCTTCCAAAACAGACGGCTCAGCAGATGACAAAACAGGCTGTCACGGATTTTAAGAACTGGCTGACCGCTTTAAGAGATTTCAAGAAACATCCGGAAAAGTATCTGGGAAAGCCTAGGATGCCGCATTATAAAAAACGGGATCTTGCGACTGTGATCATCACGAATCAGGATGCCGTTTTGTATCCAGAACAAGATGGTGTATCCTTGAAACTTCCGATCACAAAGGAACGTTTGTACTTCTCAAATATCTCAGAGGATGCTTTTCTGAAAGATGTCAAGATCAAACCATATCATGGAAGATTCTTACTCTGTCTGACATTTGAAGAACCGGAACCTGTGATCAAAACTTCCATGCCGAATACCTGTGCCATTGATTTCGGGACTGACAACTTCGCAGCTATCGTATGTGATGATGGATCATCAGCAATCTACAAAGGCGGAGCTGTCTTATCGGATACGCAGTGGTTTCATAAACAGAAGGCAAAGTATGTTTCCATCCTGACAAGGGGACATAAAAACCGATATATCCCATCGAAGAGATTATCTGATCTTTCTTATCATCATGCGAACTTTGTAAAGGATCAGTGTCATAAGATCAGTCGGAGCATTATCGATTTCTGCGTGAAGCATCAAGCAGGGACTCTGATCCTCGGTGTGAATCCGTTATGGAAACAGAATTCCAGGATCGGAAGAGTCAATAACCAGAAGTTTGTCTCCATGCCGATCGCTTTTCTACGAACAATGATCACATATAAAGCATTAAATGCAGGGGTTAAGATCGTTGAACAGGAAGAAAGCTACACGTCCAAAGCAGATATCATGACAAAGGATTACATCCCTACCTATGGTGTGGATGATGAGAACGCACAGTTTTCTGGGACTCGTATCAAACGAGGACTATACCGTTGCGCAGATGGAACGATCCTGAATGCGGATTGTCATGCGGCTGCTAATATCATGAGAAAAGCAGTTCCTGATATCTGGGATAGAACAACAGACTTTTCTTTTCTGGCAAATCCAAAAGTGTATGGATTCCACGAACTGAATCCTAAAAGTATTCCCGTCAAAGGGATAGCGGCATGAGTGAATATGCCCTGATCGGTACGAACAGCCAGAATCTTCTGGTCAGAGATGAGTAATTGTTACGACTGTCAGAAGCCCCTTCCATAGAAACTATTGTACCGCATGGGAGAGGCAATTCACGTGTTGTGAGGATCTTGGTTATTCAAATTTCATGGATGAAATTAAAATTTGTGGATTGATTTTTCGGAAAGATCAAAAAGAATGAGGTGTGCTTATGAATTTGTATGAATATAAACTTGTTGTTGGCAAAATCAAAGTAAAAAAATATGAAGTAACGGAAGGTAGAACTGCTTACAAATTAAATAGTTCTTCTACCAGAGATTGTTTTGAATACAATGATTCTAACAATCTTGCGAAAAATGAGATGGAAAAAGTACTAAACAAACAGAAAGAATGGGAGCGAGATAATTCCTTATTCATGGATGGGGACGTGCTGTATTTTTATAGTACAGAAGATGACATTAATAAAGCAAAGAAAGAATTCGGGAACTATCTAAAAAATGTGTTGAGAGAATATGACAGGATTCTGGCTAATATCAAGAAAAACAGATTTGTGTTATCCGCTACAGGAAAACAATTATATAATGACAAGATCAAAATTGAGGAGGTAGAGTAAGATGGAAACAAAAGAACTGATCAAAGAATTAAGAATTTTGGAAAAGTCATCGAAATTAGGAGAACAGGCTTGTATTTGTGGAGAAGCAGCAAGTCGCTTAGAAGAATTACAGCAGGAAATTGAAATTGCGAGAAGATTAGAAAAAATCAAAGATCGCAGATTAAATTCCTCTTCAAATACAATACTTTCAGAAGATAAAGAAAAGAATCATTTAGTAAAAAATGTTATGAAATCATTAAAGTCACTTTTAAAAGATGACCGCAAACTATATATCACGGGATTTGATTATGAAATCACTCCTTGTATTTTGGATGTGGATGAATCCTTGTTAAATGGATGGGTTGGAGATTATTTTGTGCACGACCTTATGATTCTAAAGAACGATATTTATGTTGCGCAGATCGATCTTTCTAATCTTGTTTTAAAAACATGGGTTCAGAAATATGGATGTAAAGAAGCGTTGTATACTTTAAAAGAAAAAAGGTTATTGTAAAGAATGGAATAATATATTGGGAGCTCAGGAATGAGCTTCTTTTTTTATATGTGATTTTTTGTTTCTTGGATTTCTTTCATATTTGTAGTAAGAAGATATTACTAAGAAAGGTGTGATATAGTCATGAACATATATAGGCTTTTTGACAAAGTGAGTGAGGATGACTTAAACCTCATATGGCAGGATTATACCGAATCAAAGAAAACTGGGAAAAGATGTGAAAGTTTCGTAAAATATGCTAGAATGTATAAAAGCGAACTTTATCCGGACGGATACTTAGATTTCATTATGATTATGGATATTGTTGAAAAACAGTTTTTTGTAGAAATCGCTGAAAGACATTTTGGAAAGGAAGAATCTGAATATGGCAAAATATGAAGGAACCTATGCTTGTGGACACGATGGCGTAGTAAATGTGATTGGAAAAATGCGTGATAGGCAACGAAAAATAGATTATGCTTTTTCTCATCTATGTCCACAATGTGCGAAAAAAGAAAGAGAACAACAGATTGTAGAAGAAAATAAAAACTCTGAGGTGCTGTCAAAAGAATATGGATTCCCAGAACTAACAGGATCAGAAAAGCAAGTGGCATGGGCAAATACAATTCGATTGGATTTTTATAATGAATTTGAAAATAATAGGACGGCACAGGAAATGATTGAAAACGAAACAGTAGCTTCTTTCTGGTTAGATTTAGATCGATTCAACAGCAAAAGAGAGTTTTTAACTAAATATGAACGAACTAAAAAGAAAAGGAACGCAGAGAAAGAATTATTGATATTGATGCTGTTGCCCCAGAAGATTTGCAGTATAAAGGCGTTGTAGAAATCGTTAAGAAACTTGATAAAATATGTCTGTTTTATCTGAAGAATCAGGATTTCATCGATTTGGCTAAGACAAAAGGCTATAGATGGAATGAAGATGATTGCTGCTGGTATCGTCGTTTGAATGAAGAAACTGGAAAATATCCTGATCGAGCAGCTGAAATTGGCCATGAATTATTAAGAAATGGATATGCAATTTGTATTCACGATGCTGAAATTACAGAAAAAGCAATTACAGGTGATTATGAAAAAGAAAGAACAAGATGGATTGAATATGATTCCAAAAATAAAGTTCTGGCATTACACTGGAGTGGAAGAAACAACGAAATTTACAATGCATCCAGAAAAATTATAAATAGCCGATATAATCGTGAAAAGGGATGCGTAGAAATACCTGTTGCTCATTATCGATCAGTAAATAATTTTACCAAAAAATTTGACTTCTGCTATACTGAAGATGCACTTGAAGCTATTGAACAATATAAAAAAGAACAGCGAGAAATGAGAAGGGTTAAGGTAGATAAATAATGGAATATATACATCATTATACACTGATGACAGGGCATATGCGGAAATCATATTCGAATGAAGTCGAAAAAGAAATAAGAATTCGAGTAAGAGAGCTTATTAAATTCGAAAGAGGTATTTCATGTAATTACACAGTTCCATTCATGGACGAAACAAAATTGCACATTGTGGCCGATGGATCCTTTTATTCTGCAACAGTCATGATAGAAGCTAAAGGTGAAGATATTGTGTTGTTGACAACAGTAGGTTGTAAGGACGAAACTGGATTATCATTTGCTATGAAAGCGATTAATGACGCTCAAAAAGAGTTGACTGGAAAAGAATTAGGAGAGTGTCATCCAAAGCTTCCATTCATAATGGATATCCCAACTCCATTTTGTTTTGTAATTACAGATTGGTCCGGAGATTTCTGTAGAACACTAGCTTGGTCAATCTTTGATGATGACTCAGTCAATGAAGCGTCAGAAGAAAAAGCTGAATCAAACACAATTCGTAGAAGTGTTGAAGGGCTTTCAGGAGTTCGAAAAGATAATTACAAAGGTTTGCCAGAAGAATTAAGAGAATTTAATTATTATTTTCCAGACTGTGGACACTCTATTATGGCAATCCCGGAATGTAAATTAAATGAAGCAATTGAAGACGGCGATTTAGATATGTTTGAATGCCCATTTCCAGTAAAATATGTTTTGCAAAAAGGATATAGGATTTATGAAAAACACGTCATATGCGAAGCAGAATATCATCCTGCTTTTGGATTGATCATTGATGAAGAATGGGATGAGTTTTAAAATTTTTGCAGAAATAGGAGATAATAAGAATGGAAAGTATTTATAAAAGAAGAACAGATAGTGACTTGGTTGAGGAATACAAACAATTTGAAAAAAAAATGAAAAATGGTAAATTAACTATACATGAACAAAGAATGTATATTACCTTACTAACGGAAATTGGTGATCGTTGGAGAAAACAAATTGAAAATAAGTAAATAAAATATTTTTAAGGGACCAGAAATGGTCTCTTTTTTATATGTGAAAAATTATTTTTAAATTTTCTCTCATATTTGTAATAAATGAAGAAAGGAGAAAATGAATGTTTCAAATTATCACGATTGCATTAACAGTATTTGTCGCATGGATCACATTATATGACCGGGAGGAAAGAAGTATTTATCTCTCGAAAAAAGCGGTTTGGATTCTTGTTCCTTTTATTGCATTCTTGTTGTCATTTTGTATTGTAAAAGTTCCTTCAAATAATGTAGGAATTCGCTGGAGTATCCTTAGTGGAACCAGTGAAAAAACATTAAATGAAGGAATCGCATTCAAAACACCATTGGATCAGATCTACTGTATCCCAACAACGGTTGAAGAACGAACGATCAAAAAGGTCAATATCCAAACAAAGGATGCCCAGTTTGTGACAGCACAAGTCAATGTGAAATTTCGCGTAAACCAGAAAGATGCATTCAAAGTATATAAGCGTTATACGACTCTTGATACTTTAAAGAAGAATATCATTAGCAATTATGCTCAAAAAGCAATTGGAACAGTTGCAACCCAGTATAATGTAATCGATGTCTTAGGGTCAAAGAAGAATGAGATCTATGACTTATCTACCAAAACATTGTCTAAAATGTTGAAGTCTGAAGGTGTTGAGCTTGTGCAATTAACTATCAAAGATATGAACGCAGGCAGTGAGATTGAAAAGGCAATTGCAGATGAAGCTGTTGCAAAGAAAAGAGTAGAAACAGCAGAACAGAATCGCCTAAAAGCTCAGAAAGATGCAGAAACAAAGATCATTAATGCAAAAGCAGAAGCAGAGTCTAATAAGATTTTGGAAAAGAGATTAACCAATAAGCTTCTTGTGCAGCAATATCTGAAGAAATGGGATGGAAAGCTTCCAACTGTTTCAGGCGATGGAAATACAATGATCGATATTTCGCAGCTGATGAAATAATTTTTAAGGGACCAGAGATGGTCCTTTTTTTTTGTATGGATATTTTTTCTTTCAAATCTCTCATATTTAAAGTAAAACATAAAAAAAATAATGGCAATACCAAATATTTTTATGTCTTTATGTAATGGATGAATTGAACTGAATGTATAAATAAAAAGAAAAATTGGTATTACACACAAAATAATTATGTGTAACATCAAAAATCAGTTTAAAAATAAATTTGAAAAAATGTTAATATATGGTGGTTAATTCGCCTGGGTTTCGATATCATTTGAGTAGAAAAACAAAAACAGAAAGGAATTGATAAAAATGAATCAAGAAAAATTTATGAAAAAAATATTAGCTGCAGGAATAACAAATGAAGCTGTTTCTGCAGAAGATGCAATGGAACAAATGATAAAAGAAAAAAACAGGGTATTGCAGATTGGCAAAAGTTTTGTTATTTATGATCCAAATGGGAAAATCATGAGACATACTGCTGCAGGTTTTAAAAAAGAAGAATATAAAGTAAAAGTTCTTGATCTTGTGCAGATGAAAGAAGAGAATCATTACAATCCTCTGTATTATTGTAGGAATGAAGCAGAAGCAATGTCTTATGCGAGATATCTGATCAATAAATTGGGAAATAATAATGAAGAAACATTTATGACTAGAGCAGAAATTGCGCTGTTAACAGCCTTACTCTGTTATATAAAAATGGAGCGCCCAAAGAAAGAACAAAATTTTGCTTCTATTATGAAGATGCTGCATGCTCAGATGAATGATATAGATATGAATACCTACCATTATTTAGATGATCTTTTTTTTAATCTGGAAAAGAAGAGTATGGATCATATTGCTGTAAAGCAATGGAAAGTATTTCAAGTCAATCATTGGAAAGACCAAAGACGTATCTTAGCATCTCTTGCTGCAAAATTATCCATTTTTGATCTTCCTATGATTGAACAATTAACGAGTACTGATGATCTAGAATTAGATCAGATGAAAGACCAGACAACTGTTTTATTCGTTAAAATTCCTACGTTCAATGACAGTTATGACATTCTTACAGAGTTACTTTGCTTTCAATTAATGAACATGAAAGATTGCGATCATGTAAGTGGCTGGACAGAATATCAAAAAAAGGAAAGTCCAAAAAAGGAAAGACATGAATCAAAAGCGATTGAAACTCCAAGAACAGTAGATAGAGCTTCACAAATAATTAAAAGTACTGCGGATAACAGCATTTGGGATTTTGTGTAAAAGGAGAAATAAAAATGAGTGAAAACAAAAGTATACTACAGGCATTAAGAAAAAATGTAGGTAAGACACAGGAACAGGTAGCAGAATACATGGAAGTGGCAACTAATACCATTCAAAATTGGGAGCGTACTCCTTCTCAAATAAAAGAAGAACAACTGTGTAAACTCTTAGACTTTTATCATGCAACACAAAAAGAGAGAAAAGATATTGTATTGCAGATTCATAGAAATGTGCTATGTATAGATGAAGAGAATGAAGAAAATGTTACTGAACCGCTAAATAACTATAATTTCCCGGATTTTCTATTTGAAGAGAACCCACAGATCATTGAAGCGGCAAAAAATATGACTTTATCTGCTGAGGAAATGGATGTCTTTGGATATTGGTATCATAACAAATATAAATCACAAAAAATTCCATATAGTAGCGATTTTTATGAGAGTCATAGCGGATATTTCACAACAATGAAAATAATGGAGGAAATTGAATTCATGTTTAAAGGGATGGATAACAGAGATGTTAAAGATGTTAGAGGAGGAACCCTTCCAAGTATTATGAAAGACATATATGATTTTGGAATTCTTTATCCTAATCAACCATATTCCTATTGTTCAGAATCTAGACATTACATAGTATTAACACTCCACCAGCTTCTTTATGATAGATCAAAAAAGAAATCAGAAGATATCAGTTGGCTGTATGAGGATTGCAGAAAAGTAAAGGATCCTCTTAAAATCGGTACTAGTTCACAACCTGATCGAAAATATGGACTCGTGAAAGACTTTGTTGTTCTTGAAAAAAATACTTCAAATTGCGATTATCAGTTAAAACGACATCAGTACTGTGAAACATGTGAGCCAGAACTATGCGATATTTTCAGAAAATGCAGCATTTATGAAAGGTGCTTTCAGATTGAGAAACGTGAATTCACAGATGAATCATATCTGAAAGAGAAGAAAAAACATGAAGAAGATCTCAATGAATATAATAAACACCCAGCTTTATACGATCATGCTCCAAAAAATTTTACTCCTCAATATGAATACTGGCTAAGTTTAACAAATCTTGGAAAACAGTTTGTTGAGTGGGTAGAAGAAGAAACCAGGCAATAAAAGATCCTTCGGGGTCTTTTTTTTGTAAATATTATCATTTTTACTATCTTTCATATTTGTCATGTAAATAATGACGAATAGAGAAAGGAAAAACAAATGAAAAAAGAAAAAATAATTTTAAAAAATGATCAAGAGAGTAGAACAATCTATGGTTCTGTTTGGGTGCCAGAAGGTAAACCAGTAGCAGTTTTACAACTCATTCATGGGATGACAGAATACATTGATCGATATGATGAGTTTGCAACATATTTTACAAACTTAGGATATCTTGTATGCGGATTCGATTTAGAAAGTCATGGAAGAGCTGCTCATCAGGAAATTCATGGATTGTATATCGATCATTGGAATAATCTGATTGAAGATGTTGAATTGTTCCGAAGTGAAATGCATCATCAATATCCAGAAATTCCATATGTGATGTTAGGATTCTCATTAGGATCTTTTATCCTGAGATCGCATCAATGTATTTATCCTGAGGCTGCAGACAAATTAATCTATGTTGGGACAGGACAGCCAAAAAGAAATGAGTTAAAATTTGCCCATTGGCTGATCAGTGTACTTTGCAAAAAGGATAATAAACCATCAGAACTTGTAAAAAAACTTGCTTTTGATAATTACAACCGCAAATTTAAACATTCCAAAAGTGGAATCGATTGGTTGTTAAAAGATGGAAAAGCTCAGGAAGATTATCTGAAAGATCAAAAGATCATCACAGATATGACTCCAAGATTTTTCCTTGAGTTTTTGAATGGAATGATGAGTGTTCAGGAAGAGGAGCAAAATATTTGTTATAAAAAAGATGTTCTTTTTCTTGCAGGAGAAGAAGATCCGGTAGCCAATGGATTAAATAAAGTAATTGAAAAGTACAAAAAATCCAATGCAAACATCAAAAAAAATATCATTCCTAGATTTCGTCATGATATTTTGCATGATTCATGTAAAGAAACGGTATTTCGATGTATTGCAGATTTCTTGTAAAAGAGAAACACCCTCCAACATCCTAATATTTTTTTACATTCAAATGTTTTATGAAAGAGGTCTTATCGGCCTCTTTTTTGTGCTTTTTTATATGTGATTTTCCAAAAACAAATTTTCTCTCATATTTATATTAAAGAAAATAAAGTACAAAAGGAGACACCAATTATGAAAATAGAAAAGGAAGAATTAGGAGAAAAAATGTATGACGCTTTCATGTTTCTTGCAATTATCGCATTAATCGCATGTTTATGCTTCGCTGATAAACCTCATACAGATACAATTACTGAAAAAAGAGAAACTGTAACTGTTCAGGATAAATTTTCAGAACTGGACACATCAGAAATGGTTTTGATCCAATTTGCAGATACGGAATACTACCTTACAGTTTCCAGGAAAAATGATACAGATTTGCACGATGTTGAAGTGTCAAAAAGACAATATCATTCTATTGGAAAAGGAAGCAAAGTAAAATGTATTGTTACGTATCGAAATGGTAAAGTTGATGATATTGAAATTGATGAAGATTAAGAAAGAAGTTGATTCTAATGTTTAAAGATGTGTTTGAAACCATATTTTATATTGTTGTTGGTATTGCTTTTTTTGTGGGAGCTTTTGTTGGTGCAAATCTAATAATTATAATTGCTGCTTATATTCTTATGCGTCCATTTTAGGATAAAAAGCGGGAATCCTCGGCCATTCAATGACCGAGTAGTTCACAATCAACAAAGGATTGGAGGGTATTGATTTATGATGAATTTTTTACATAATATAACACCTACGACATATGTAATAATTGGTACAATTATTATAATCATTGGTTTGGTTGTCATTTCGATAATATTTAAAGATGACTTAAATGGTTGGTATTTTAACAGTATTTTTTGGACTTTCTGTGCAACATTAGTGATATGTATAAGTGCTTCTCTATTATACAACAATGGATTGTTGCATAAGGGAAACCAACATACAGTCATTGAAATACATATCAAAAATGATGATTCAAAGAAATAAAGGAGAAAAGCTTATGAGTGGATTTGAAGATTTCGCATTCAAATATATAAGATTTATTTTGATTTCAACCATAGTTATGTTATTAATTGTTTCAGGCGAAAAAATAGGATTGGTTATTGATAAAAAACAAAGCTCTGAAACTCAAACATATGCAATTGTTGAAGATAAATATACAGATACACATATGGCTGGAGGCGTATTGGTAACAAATTACTATATTGAAGTGAAAATTGGTGATCAGAAGAAGCCAGAGAAAATACAGATTACATATGAACAATATCAGGTGATCAGCAAAGGGAGCAAAGTGCTTTGTACAATTTATTATAAGAAAGATAAAATCGTTGATGTTGAATTGGCAACAACGCATAGGAAGGAGTGAGGAAATGACAGAGGACACAAAATTAATTCTTGAAATAATTGTTCCAATAATTATCTTACTGATTATGTTTTGTGTGATGTGTTGGAATAAAGCAATAACTATTTTAATTATAGTTGGTTTCATCATCACAGCTGCGATTACTTTAATCGCTCAGATTCCAGCTGCAAAAGATAAAATTGGAACATCTGAAACACAAACGTATACAACTGTTGAAGACAAGTATATACAAACAAGCGGAAAAATTACAAATTATTATGCAAAAGTAAAAGTCGGAGATTACAAAAAGCTAGAAGTAGTGCAAATCACATCCGAACAGTATGAGGCAATCGGTAAGGGAAGTAAGATATTATGTACCGTTTATCTAAAGAAAGATAAAATTTTAGATGTTGAATTTGCAGAAGTGCATGGAAGGGAGTAAGAGAATGATTTTTGTAACAGGGGATACATACTGAGATATGTGAAAAATAACATCCTAAAATTCTCTCATATTTAAAATAAAAGGAGTGTTGAATATGAATACGAAAGACTTAATCAATCATCTGACAGAGGATATCATTAAACTGTATGACATCAAAATCCCTATCACAGATATAGACGCTGTTGTTGAAAAGCTTGGTGGAAAAGTTGTTAATACATCTGAATTACAACATAAAATGGAGAATTGCTATATTAAGAAGCATAAAGATGCATTTGTTATTTTGGTGGATGATCGTGTGAAAAACTCACCTAATAGGACAATGTTGATTGCAAGAGAACTTGGATATTTGTTTCTTTCCATGGGTTATCAGACGAATAGAAAACTATGGAACGAATGGACAGACGATACAGTATACAAAAGAAATTATGCTTTCCGTACAGAAGATGTAAAGAAAGAGTGGATGGCATATGATTTCGCATTAGCGCTCATGATGCCAGAAGATGAATACAGAAAAATTGCTAATCAGTATTCAGAAGGAAATCAGATTAAAACACGTAAGATCGCAGAATATTTCCATGTAAATTTAACTGCTGCTTGTCTTCGTGGAGAAAGATTGTTAAGTGATCATTATGATAATCTTTTCAGTATCAATATTGATTGTAAGCCAGACGAAAATACAAGAGAAAAGGTAAAAAAGTGGTATAAGGATCATGGGTTTGTTTTTAAAATAAACTAAGTAAAAATACATCTGTTAAAGTAATTATGTTATAAATAATCGAGAAATATTGTAATAAAACCTATTAAAAAATCAATATAGTTATAAAAATTAATTAAGATAGAAAAATATATGAACAAATACAGGGACATCATATTTGGAATTTCTGTTTGGGTGGAATCTCATAATCGACTAACTTTCCGTGATGAAGAAACAAAAGCAACACGATTGTTAACTACTGATAAAATAAATGAGATCATCTTTAAATATGAAGCATTAGAAAAATATATTGCTGATGTTGAGAAAAACACTCATATGGGATATGATATTAAGAGAAAGGGAGATTAAGGATGTTAATATTAAAAGAGGTAAAAAAAGCAAAACAAGATCATCAGCGGAGAAAAGCTAAGAAAACTGCATTTAAATATTCAAAAAAGCTAATTGAAGATGGATGGTATCAGATTCCAGTAGAAGGAGCTCTTTTTTCAAAAAATGGACTTGCTATTTATTACCACTTGAGAGATCCAGCGGACAAATGAAACGATGTAAATTCAGTGAAAACAAAGAAGAAGATAAACTCCTGGAACAGCAGTATCAGCAATTCATTCAGAAATATATGGATGATTTTGTGATTTGGGATTGGGAAGCAGAATGGATAAAAGAAAATATGGAAAGAGTTCAAAAATATAATGAATACATTGATGCTCATGCAAAAGACATTGTAAATTATGTGAATGAATGTTTTTCAAAAGATAAAAAGAAAATGAAGCAAGATATTTTGAAAATGATACATAGTATGCTAATGCAATTTGTGAACACTGAAAAAATATCATTAAATCAAACAATACACATTTTTTTGGAGAAAGAATATAAAGAAGATAATATTTCAACATTTGAATTCGGAGAATCTGAATATATTCTTTGTACTTATGGAGATGAATTAAATAACAGAATTTCACAATATGTATAC
>SKEE01001172.1_pt1 | contig 23465 bp, 18 predicted proteins | sample 4826661 | NCBI WGS metagenome assembly SKEE01 (sample SAMN11008817, study PRJNA524170) | human gut metagenome | biome: Human fecal sample; material: Feces; isolation source: fecal sample from pouch patient p20 | host: Homo sapiens | place: Israel: Tel-Aviv | collected 2016-11-14
TAATTGATCTGTTTATAATTCTTTATCAGCGGAACCGTCACCAGAAGCCACCAGAGCCCAGTAACCGCAAACCCGATCGCCATGGATAACTTACCGGAAATGATACCCACCATATCCGGTCCGAGTACATAAGCCACCAGCGCGATCAGAAACGGAATACACGATCCAAGATATCCCCATGCATAACCATAAGAAGAAACTTCGTCCATCCGCTCTTCCGTGGTGATATCGTTTAACATCGAGTCATAAAACATCAGGGACATATTGTAAAAGATCTTGGTTACTGCAAACAGGAGCAAAAATACGATCCACTGACAGGCAAATCCATTCAGGATGCACCCACAGACACCCACTGCAACGGTACTGGTAAAAAAGATCTTTTTCATGCCTTTGTAATCAGAAATCGCTCCACACACCGGACCCAGCAACGCAACCACGATCGTGATCACCGCAATCGCCATCGAGTAATAAGCCGTTGCCCGATCCGATGTCAGCTGCCCCGGCTTTGTCCCTATCGCCATCGCCTTAAACCAGATAGGTATCAGCGCACACGCCAGCATCGTATACGCCGAATTACCCACATCATAAAGCACCCAGGTGAACTCTTTGTCGTTCAGATTGCGGAATATTCTTCTCTTCCTCATACAGCGTCCTCCATCCCCATATACATTTTCTGAAAATTATCTTTTTCCACGACACATTATATAATTTATTATATATGAGAATGATTAATTTCACAATCTTCTCCATGTAAAATATTGGTTAACAGCATATGTTCCGCTGGACATTTGTTCTTCAATTGTATGTTTTTCTTTCTGCTTTACTCTCTCACCCAGCACTCCCGGATCTCAGCAATGTACATGGTATGATAATCTTTTTCCGGATACCATCTTTCATCTTCTTCCGGTTCATAGAAGTTTTCCGGTTTGATCTCGTCATGGTAAAGCTTTCTGCATACCAGCACCTGTGTAGCCTCTTCGAATCCCGGCTGACCGTCTACTTCTGTCAGATGCAGGCCGGACTGTTCGATCTTGTCCGGGACATCTTTGCCGGAGACTTTGCCGAGGTATCCCAGCTCTTTCATGTGCTCGCCACCGAAGAAACTGATGGTAAATGTATCACCTGCATCTACGAATTCTTTGGTGTGACGCTGCGGGCGGATATATACTGTTGCCACATTCTTGCCCCACAGAACGCCGATGCCGCCCCAGGAAGCGGTCATTGTATTGGCTTTGCCGTCTTTTGCTGCGGAGATCAGCATCCATTCGGAACCGATCTTCTCAAAAGGTTTCATCTCGAGTGTTTTTACATCAACTTTTTTAAATCCCATCGTACCTTTCCTTCTTTCTATAACACAGAAGGTAACTGCAGGCTGCTGCCCCGGTTACCTTCTTTTCTCAGTAACTGTCTCATCTTTCACAGCTACTGTTATTATACTATTTTCTGCTAATATCGCAAAGCTATTTCTGCGATATTTTTGCCTGTTTCTTCTCATTCGCAGATTCCAGCATTCCACCGATGATCTGTAACAGAATCGCAAGTCCGATCAGACTTCCCGCTGCGATCTTACCATGAAATGTCACGAAAAATGCAAGTACCCGTCCCAGCACAGGAACAGAATACACTACCTTTCCCATGTAATAATCATAGCCCACCGGATACAGATCCTCTTTTTCATTTGCATCACCCTTGGTGTGGATCTGACCGGTTACTATATCATTTTTGATAACTCTGTGTGTGATGATCGCTCCCGTATCCATAGAACTGTGGAATGCGATCACATCATCTGTCTCGGCATCCTCCGGTGCTCCCGGCTGTACATAGACCAGACTTCCCACCGGTATCGCCGGCTCCATACTTCCACTGATGACTGTATAGATCTCATATCCAAAGACCCGCGGAAGGGTTAATGGCAGACATACAAGAATCACTGCCACCAGACAGACCGTTCCGAATATCTTGCAGACCCGGGCACATCCTGCCAGTGCCCCTCTTTTTTCTTTCTTCTTTTTTTCCATATCCTGTACCAGAACCGATGCCTGCCCGAAAAACACCTTATGACAGGCTCTGATCATCCTTTGCATTATTCAGACTTCTGACAGACTTCACGCTGTACCGGATCTCATACACGGTATCTTTCTTCCGGAACTGTGCATCGATGCGTTTCTGGATCTCCTGACAATCCTCCGGTTTTGTATTGATCAGAAGCACCAGATACTGTCCCTTCCCGTAACGGGTAACTACATCTCCCGCACGAATACTTCTGCAGATACTTTCCCATATATACCGTGACAGTACCTCTGCACATTCATCGGATCTGATGGGATGTTCCTCCATATCCGTTAATGTACATAACATCAGCTGCACCTGTTGACCGCTTCGCTCTATCATACGTGCAACCATATGATAAATCTCCCGGAACACCATCCAGTTACACTGATATGGCTCCTGTACCTTTTCCAGCTGTTCTGCCATATTCTCCTGTATATTATCCAGTATATCATACGGATGGTCAAGCTGTTCTTCGATTTTTCTCCGGAAATCCTTTAATTTGCACAGTTCTTCTTCCATATAGACCTGACGATACTTTTCCACGGTTGCCACATACAGACTCTCTACCTGTTCCGTTCTTCCCATACCGGTCAACGCCTCGATCACCAGCAGTTCCCCTTCTTCATATGGCGCTGCTTTCGATACATGCCGGCCCAGCTTCTCCAACTGAATATATGCCTTCTTTTTCCGCAGAAGCTCTGCCATATATTCTATCAGCTTCAGGAACATGGTATGGTAACGCTCCCGTTCCTCTTTTACCCAGCCTTCCTGCTCAGAGTCCTTAAGAAAAGCACCTTTATACAGCAAGGCAGCTTTCCAGCACAGCTCAAGCTGTTCCTCCCAGTCTCCTGCCCTGCATGCTCTGTTGCAGTACTCTTCAAACAACTGCGCATCCTCTTCAAACGGAATCTCTTTGTCCCAGTAAAATCTTCCCCTTCTGGAAATAATATATTTTCCTTTCGGAAGCCCTGTCTACTCCAGCTTCTTTCTGATATTGTAAATCAGGCTGTGGATCGCATGATTCGCATCGTCCAATGTCCGTTCACCAAACAAAACCTTCTCCAGATGTTCCCGGCTGATCCCCTCTTCTCCGCTATGGAAAATCAACTGCAATACCAGTGCAAACTGCGTCTCTTTTTTCTTCTTTGCGATCAAAGATCTCCCCTGATATTTCAGGGAAAAATCACCGAACATTTTTACATACAAAACCTGGTGGTTCTTCGATTTTTTGTTCTTCACATACGTTCCACATGTTTGCATACTTCTGTTTACAGCCTCCTGAAACAACCACTTTCCTGAGTTGTATTACACTTTCACGGAAAATATGATTTTCGTTCCTTCCGCGAAATATACATGCATATTATAATACATTACGTGAAGGAAAGCAAATCTTCTTTATATGTTATTTTATGCAAAATAGAATACCCTTCGCGACTTTGATTTGTGTGGACAACAAAAAACTGCTGTATGGAGTTTTGTTTTTACTCCATACAGCAGTTTCACTGTTCTTTCCACTGTCTGATTATCTGTGTACACGTTTTCTGACGATCACAATACCTGCTGCCAGTGCTGCAAGTGCTGCTACGCCGATACCAACGCCGGCTACCAGAGGAAGGCTCTTCTTTACTTCCTTGTTGCCATCCAGGTCTTTGTCACTCTTCGGTACATCCTCATCATCCAGATCTTTCAGATCCTGGTCTGCTTTTGGTGTATCTTCATCACCGATGGTGGTGGTGTCTTCGTTACCCTGTGCATCCTGGGTGGTTCCGCCGTTTTCTGTGCCTTCTGTTCCCTGATTATCTGTTACATTGCCAGGTCCGCCATTGCCGGTCCCACCTGTGGCATCTGTGCCCTGTGCATCACCGTTTCCGGTGGTTGTGCCTGCTGCGTTACCGCCATTGGCATTGGTTCCTGTGCCACCGGTTGTGCCTGTAGTTCCACCAGTTGTGCCTGTAGTTCCACCGGTAGTTCCGGTAGTACCACCGGTTGTAGTTGTTGTACCTCCCGGTACGGTAACTGTCTGCTCGGTGGTGTTGGTGATGGTCTGTCCCGGTGTTGTCACGGTTACGGTCTCATATGGCAGATAATTAAAGGTAAATACGTTCTCTGCTGCATTGGCAGATAAGGTCTTGGTCAGGTTTCTGTACTCCGGTGTGTAACCATCGATATAGGTATATGCAACCACCGGTTTGTCACCTACATTACCATAGAAGGTCTGGCTGTCTGCCAGCTTGTTGCCGTTGGCATCCTGGTAATTGATGGTGTAGGCTACCTGATTGCCTTTGATTCCGTATGCTACTACGTATTCTTGGTCTCCGATTACTTCAAAAGAAGAATTCTCTACTGCGGCATTATTATCACGTCCACTGATACGGATACCCTGCACATAATACTTGCTGTCCTTATCCAGCGCTACTGCACCGGATCTTGCTTCAAAGCTTACGGTATCTCCGGGATTCAGATCTTTGATCACGATAGCATCTGCAGTATTGGAAACACTGTAGTCTGCTCCCTTTACTACCAGACCTGCAGTTCCGGAAAAAGCTCCCTGCTTACCGCTGAATATCGTTACCTGATACTTATAATCCTCTGCCTTAACACTCATAGGAACTGATCCAAGCAGAAAACAAAAGGCCAGAAGAACTGTGGCTATCTTATACATTTTTTTCATCTCTGACCCTCTCCTTTCTCCTCTTTTCGCTTCTTGATCAGTACCACTGCCAGGATCAGAAGGATCACACCGCTTGCCAGCGCTACCGCACTGATGGCAAGGATCTGAGTAGTATCACCTGTTTTCGGGGATCTCACAACATTCTTTGTCGGTGTCTGCACTGTCTTGGTTACTGTCTTATTGACAACTTTGTCTTCGCCCTTCTTCGTCACGGTTGTCACTGTTACCGGATCGGCTGCGAAACTCATCTGAAGACTTGCCAGTGTATCCTGATAATCATTACCCTGTGTCTCACCGTCCAGCTTTACTGTCAGATGAACCGAAGCTACATCACCTTTTGAGAGACGATCCAGATACAGATACTTCTCCAGTGCATCGGTAGCCTGGTGAAGACCTTCACCCTTCGTGGCATCCTCGCCGCCTACGGTTTCGCTGTCATATAATACGGTTTCCTTCTTATCCGGTCCCACATAAGTCAGCTTGTAACCATATGCGCCGCCCTCTGCGATGCTCTGGCTGTCTTCCAGAGATTTTAATACTTCGTTGGTCATATACCAGTCTGCATCTTTCTCACTGGTGTTCTTCAGTCCTACCTGAAGTTCCATGGTATCTCCCGGCTGTAACTGGAAGATATCTTTCTTCATGTCTGCGGAAGTAAAATTACTGCTCATCTTGGAACCGTTGAATTCTACCTTCCAGTCAGAACCTCCCTGCAAGGTCTCTGCAAATGCTGTTGTATGTATGCCTACGGCCATGATCGCTGCCATGGCAAGGCACAAAATTTTCTTTTTCATATTTTGCACCTCCTATCGTAAGCTGATATTGCCATTGCCGTCTACGTCTACATCCACACCCCAGGCACTCTTGATGGCATCCTGTGCGTTGTGCGTCTGTACTGCATCTGCTTCGGCTTCAAGCTGGAAATTATAACCATCGTAGGCATAGGTTGTGGTGATGGTTTTATAACCGTCTTTTTCTGTGACATCCTGTTTTACCTTGGTAGCGATGCTGCCATCGATGGTCAGCGTATCACTGAGTGCCGGTGTGCTTTTTCCTGCCGGAAGGATACCTGTATAATAAAGAATGGTTCTCTCTTTTGTAGATGCATTCTTATCGATCATCCAGCCACTTCCCTCTTTCAGATTCAGATCGATCAGATCCGGGGAAAGAGTGGTATCTTTCACACCCTCTTTATTCGTCCAGCTCTTCTTCAGGATCACACGGACATAACTGTCGATGGAACCACTGTTTGTCACCTTGATTGCTTCATCGTACTGTTTTCCGGGTACGATCTTTTCTTCCTTCAGACCTGTCAGCAGATCACCTGTTGCCTCATCCCATTTTCCGTTGGATGCGTAATCTCTCTTACTGATCACCTTGTCATTTTCCACCAGGCTGACACCGATATTGGAAACCTCTACCTGTGCGCCATAGTTCTCACTGTAATAAGTCAATGCCGCTCTGGCACTTCCCACCGTACTTCCTGCCAGCAATACCACAGAAGCGGAAAGAAGAGCCACGGTCAGTCCCCCAAGGGGCATTCTCTTTTTCTTACTCATCTCTCACCCTCCTATTCTCCGGCTGTCTCGCTGGTATCAGCGATCTGTGTCCAGTCTGCATATGGTTCGTTCTTTTCATTATATAAAACCTTTGTGGATTCCTGAACGACGACTACATTAAAACTGTCTTCTGTATCCTTGCTGTCGATCTTAATATCCAGAACCGAACTGCTCTCTCCCGGAGCGACCGGCTCACTGTAATAATAATAGCCTTCCTCTCCCGGTGTCCACTTTCCATCGGAATCACTGTACTGCAGGCCATCCTGATATTTTTCTCCTGCCAGTGCTTTTACACGGACAAAACAAGCAAAATCACCGGTATTCTTCACGGTTACATGTTTGGTCCAGTTACTGAATTTCTCTGTAGGCTTTGTCTCCGTAAATCCCATATTCAGGGTTACATTACCGGAAGCCTCCGCATACGTGGTAAAATACGCCATCGCTGTTCCTGCGCTGATCCCAGCTGTCAGTGTCAGGGCTGCGGCTGCAAGGCAAAGACTTTTTTTACTTAATTTTCTCATATCCTGCACCCCTTTCCCTAATTGGCACTGGCGGGTTCATCTGTCTGCTGTTCCCAGCTCCACTCGCCGTCCTTATTCTCAAAATGGTTCACGATACCGGTTCCCGGAATCAGTTTTCCGTTGTACGTATTGGTAAAGCTTACACTTGCCGGATGATCTGTAACTCCCTCGGCATCGATCACTGTTTCCTGTTTGTCACCGGAAGTGTTGCTGTAGCTTCCGCCTGCGTACACTTCTTTTACAGTAACTTTTGTTCCTGCCGGAAGATGTTTCACAAGAACTGATTTTTCACCTGCCTGGTTGAACTTAATAGAAACTACATCACTGTAGACCTTTTCACCGTTTCTGGTGCCTTCTACCTGGAAGACGAAGAGTGCATCCTTAAGGGAAGCATTGTACTCTGTCAGATCCTTAACGATCTCCAGATCTCCGTAACGCTGTGTCTGCTGCGGCTTCATACCGGTTGTCACATCATATACCCATCTATCGTCCGGGTTCTCTTTGGAATAATAGTTATTCGGCAAAGATACCAGATACGGGGTAAAGTCATAGGTGTATTCGCTGGTCTGTACGGTTTCGGCCTGTACCAGATACATACCTGTTTCCAGATCATTGATCACACCGGTAGATTCCGTTGCACCTGCCGGTTTGGTAACTTTTACATTTGCGGTTGGTGCAATTTTCTTATCCTCTACAGTCTCCATGGCCTTCTCTGCCATCTGTGCCCATTCCTCTGCGGTGGTAGTACTGCTTACTTTTTCCAGTCCCAGATCAGCAAAATCTGTATACTTTGTAGTGTCATACACTGCTTCTTCTGTAATGTCCGCTACCTTGTACACATCTACCGGAATCTCCAGGCTACGAAGTTCATCGAACTCCGTGCCGTCCAATGTAAATGTAAGAGAACACTTCCTATCTGTCTCTACTCCAAGAGCCCCATATACACTGGATAAACCGGCTGCTGATAAAACAGTTATTGCTGCAAGGGTCAGCGCCCCTGCGGTTTTTATTCTCTTTTTCATAGTCACCTCTATCCCTCCTTCGACATATCATCCGTCTTACCGGAACGTTTCTTATTCTTCCGGTCAAACAGGAACTTCATGATCAGTATCACAAGCAGTGTCACTGCTAATCCTAAGATTAAGTATAACATATAATAATTCTGGATGGCACGTAACATGCTGTCCACCGGTGTACTCTCCACTTCTTCCTCGCCGTTATACGGAACTCTCGTTCCCCGGACCAGAAGCCGGTGGGAATTGACACCATATGGGGTACAGGTGAATAAGGTCACCTGATCTTCTCCCTCCTGGATCTGCAGTGCCTCCTCCAGTGTCTCGTGATCATCTTTATCTACCATATCCAGAATCTGGTCTACCTGATATGCCATCGTCTCATCCAGTACATGGATATAAAACATATCCCCCTGCTTCAACTGGTCAATATCCGTAAATAATCTGGCTGCCGGAAGACCTCTGTGAGCGGCAAGTACACTGTGGGTACTCTCTCCGCCGATGGGAAGGGATGTGCCATTCATATGACCGATCCCCGTCTGTAAAACATCCTCCGCGGTTCCGTGGTAGATGGCAAGCTTGATATTGATCTTCGGGATGGAGAGATACCCCATCACGCCATCACCTGCCACATTCAGAACCTTCCAGTAGTCTGTGTCCTTCATGTCCACATCATCACTGCCGAACACATCACCATATATATTATTCTGTACCAGAGTACTGTCGAACTCTCTCGCCGCTTCCCACTCTTTCGTGTAATCCTCCGGCTGCATATCGCTGACCGCCTGTTCATAATTACTGATCAGCCTGCTCTGCCGGTACGTATTCCACTGATTGGATACCGTGGGGTAGGCAAGGATCCCAAATCCTACCAGAAACAGCAGACCAAAGAGAATTCCCGATAATTTTCTTCTCATCTCTCTTCCTCTTTCCGGTCAGAGGCATCTTTTGGTGCCCCACCTGCTGCTGCCTGTTTTTCTTTCATTTTTCTCTTATACCGTTTGTCGTACTGCCATAAGAATATGATCAGCACTGCGGTTACTGCAAGCCCTACCACTACCCATAACAGATAGTTGGTATAGAGACTCATCGGAGATTCTTTCTCTTCCTTCTCGATCGTCTCTTCCTCATACGGTACGCGATGCCCTCTTACCAGAAGACGTTTCGTGTTGACCGCATATGGAGTACAGGTCAGAAGAGTTACCAGATCCTGTCCCGGCTCTACTGCCAGATCACTGGTATTCTCCGGTTCCACGATATGGATCTGATCCACTTCGTAGCAAAGTGTCTGATCCAGTACACGGATCAGAAAATGATCTCCGTCTTCCAGCTGATCCAGGTCTGTGAAAAGACTGGCACTTGGAAGACCACGGTGTGCAGAGATTACCGAATGGGTATTCTCGCCACCTACCGGAAGGGAACTTCCTTCCAGATGACCGGCTCCTTTGCTGAGCACTTCTTCTGAAGTGGTGTGGAAGATCGGGATCTTGATATTGATCTTCGGCACTTCCACATATCCCATCATCTCATCTGTCAGGATATTCAGACAGGACATATATTCCTCACCGGGCTTATCGGATGCTGCTGCGATTGCGAAAGAATCGGGAAGGATACTTGGAAGAAGAGACTGGTTATAAGCATTGGCCCGCTCCCATTCCTTTTCATAATTAATGGTTCCTTTCCTTGATTCGTCTTTTACTACAGATTCATATTCCGAGATCAGTCGGCTCTGTCTGTAGTTATTCCACTGATTTGCCACCAGCGGATACAGCAACAAGGACAAACCGGCTAAAAACAAAATTCCTGCTAATACAATTGATATTTTTTTCTTCATCCGGGCTCTCCTTACTGTTGTATCTTGTTTCAACTCTAATGCTATATCTGTATGCTGTCTTGTAATGCTTTTTTATCAAAAACGGGGCGGGCGAGCCGCCCCGTTTTCATGGGTTCTTCCGTTCCTCCTAAAAGTGTACGGGGTTCCTTATGATTAATTATTTCTGAGTTTTTCTTCTTGTTGCGAAGAACAGACCAGCTGCTACGATCATGATAGCGCAACCGCCGATTGTGAAGATTGTTGTACCGATACCACCGGTGGATGGCAGAGCGGAGAGTTTTGTATCGTTAATAGAAATACCTACAGAAACATTTTTTTCAGTAGAAGCCTCAATTGTAGCGTCTACACCGTCTGCATTAATAGAGTATCCTGCTGGAGCTTTTGTCTCTGTAAAGTGGTATCTTCCTTCATCAAGACCTTCTACTTTTACAGTTCCATTAGTTGCTACAACTGTCTGAGATGCACCTTCTGTTCCTTCAGCAGCTAATTTATATTCACCAGTTGCTTTTTCCACAAAATATAATGCTTCATCTGATCCAGTTTTAGTAACTGTAAACTCTGCACCGTGCAAAACAGTTGTTCCATTTTCTGCATATTTTGTCAATGTAATGTCACCTGTATATCCGGTAACAATCGTTGGTGTATATTTAACTGTATTGGAAGTTGCTCCTGCATTGTTGTTATATCCATTTTCACTTGTTACAGTACCTGTATATGTTACAGTTACTAACTGACCTGCATTCGCTTCTGTTAATAAATCATTTGTAAATGTGACAGTCAACTTGCCGTCATCAGCCACAGCTACAGTTGTTTTGGCAGTAACGTCTGTATTACCAATTTTTACCACAACTGTATTTTTATCAATTGTCAAGCCCTTCGGTTCATCAGTAATCTGGAAACCGTTTAATATCTGATCTTCATCATTCTTATATACCGGGAATGTAGTTGTAACTGTAAAGTCTACTGTCTGACCGACCTTTACAAATCCATCTGTTGCCTCTTTTGTTACTGTATGTCCGGATGCTTTTGCTACAACTGTTACATCCTTAGCCACAGGCGCACCACCTGTCGCTGGTGCTGGTGATCCTTCATAATCATAGGTATTAGCAACCATCAGATTATACTCTGCATTCGCATCGTCTGCCGTAATAACATATGCACCAATTTCTACATCTATAAAAGTATGAGAAGTTCCTTCTTCTTTCACAGTAGCTGTTGCAGTTGCAGATGCAACAGCTGCCTTTAATTTATCCATGTTTGCAATCTCATATTTATTATCGGTTGTATTTAATGTAACTGCATCTGCTGGTACCCAATCAGCTAATTTCCAGCTATATTCATTTGTTTCGTCATTCAGCTGCAATGTCGCTAATTCATACAGATTTAATGTTGTTTTTGCCTTATCTGACAGACCATTTACTGTAATACTGCTTTTAATTCCTGTAACTGATGTTGTTGCTGCGAATGTCGGTACGCTCATCGCCAGTACCATTACCATCGCCATAATCACTGATAAAATTCTTTTCACTTTACTCATATGATTTTCTCCTTTTCTTTTTTTCCTCTCTTTTATTTTCAGTGCCATTCTCTCCTTTTATTTGCACTGGAAATCATTGTTGTGGCTCGGAGGCCACTGAAATATTAAGTTTCCTTATTTTTTCAGCACCTCCTTGCCTTTCATCTTGTATATGATCAGAATGCCTGCGAACATCAGCAGGATTCCACTCATCAGGATGTTGAAGATTCCGGTGTGACCGGTGGACGGAAGATCGTAGACTACCTCGTTTTTGAAGTACAGGTGGAGTGTTCTATCTGTTTCAGAAATCTCACTCTTGTCAATTTTACCATTAGACTTATCTGTGGTATAGCTTACAAGACTTCCACCTTTTGTTGTCTTTATAGTCCACACTTCATTGCTTAATACGTAACCTGTAGGAGCTTTTGTCTCTTTAAGTGTATACTCACCTTTTTCAAGGCTGCTTACTTCTTTTCCATCTTTCTTCCAGATGATTTTTCCATCATCGTCTGATGTACCAGTATAAACTGTACTTCCGCCCTTCTGTAAGACAAATTCTGCACCTGGCAAATGAACCTGATTTCCGCTTGTGCTTACTTTTACAATATCCCAAGTCGTTGTTGCTTTTTCGTTTGTAAAAGTAACACTTCCAACGGTTCCACCACTTTTTGAATCATAAGTATAATTTTTGATAACATCTACATCTTTATCATCACTACCAGTTGTCTTCTTATATCCAAGTTTGAATGTGACACTCTCTTGTTCCTCATTACGAGTGTTTCTACAGTTTGTACTGCTGTCATCAATCTGATAATCGGTCAATACATATCCATTCGAATCAACTTCGCTTATGGTATATGTTCCACGAGGTAAATCCTTCAGGTCTTCACCAGCAAATGTTTTCTCAGTGGAACCTGCCGGAATAGTAATAGAAACGTTTCTGGTTTCATTTGTAGACTCGTTTTTAATACTGAAATTGAATGTACACTCTGTTCCCAACGCACTTTCCAATTTCTTTGTAATCCGGATTTCACCTGATACAACTTTGATTGTATAAATGCCATACAGTTTTGCAGAATCATTTTCATTTACAGCTTCTACAATATGGTCTGTACCACCTGCTATATTTCCGCCTGTATTTGCAGTACTTCCGTCTCTTCCGTCTGATGGTACTCCTGCATCATAACTTACTTTTAGATAATATGTAGTCTCTGTATCTGCAGTTAAATCTGTAACCTTAGTTGTACATTCTGGATCACTGTACCATTCAGTTGTAAAACTACTCTCCGGAACATTATACTTACTAGTATTTCCTTCAAGATCGAACATTTCCTTCAATACAGTGTTTGTATCCGGAAGACTATCACCTTTATAGATCGTGACTTCTTTGTTTTTGACCTTCAGTTCGGCTTTTACGTTAACCTTAGGTTGAGGAAGAACTGCATCGCCATATCCGGTATGGATCATGGAATCCGGTGAAATATTAGTAGGTACATCATTGCCACCGATATAGTCATCTTTGGCCTTTACTGTAACCGATGCCTTCCACCCTCCATCTTTACTACTCTTGATCGTTTGTTCTGTCCAAACAATGTATTGATGTTTTGTATCTTTATCATAATACACTGTTCCACCATTAGCTAACTTGATTCCATTTTCAATTCCAGGATATTCGGATGTAATTGGCGTCCCTGAATCGTCTAAAATTACAAATCTAGGATCGATAACATCCTTAATCTCTGCCTTCTTGATAGCAAGATTCTGTGTTGTTGTTTCCTGAATTTTCTTTAGAACATCTTTTAATTGTTCAATATTTTCAGCAGTATATGCACATCCTGTCGAAGCTATGCCCGAAATATTCTTACCGTTATATTCTATTTCTTGTGTTCCATCTAACCAACCTTTTGCCTTCGGTGTAAGTCCAAGACCAACGGTATATACAATTATGCCGTCTTGTTTTAATTTATCAGCCTGTAATTTCGTTGCTTCTGCTATACTATTTTTCCACGTATTACCATTACCTGTTGGTTCGCCATCTGTAAATAATATTACATATTGCGGAACATCTTTTCTCTTATTCTTTTCCAGTATGTCAGCTGCTTTTTCCAGTGCTTCATTAGGACTTGTTCCGCCATCAGCTGTAAGCTTATTTACTGCTTTAACTAACGCATCTGTTCCTGATGCATTTACAGACTGTATATTTGACTTTATTTCAGCACTTGTTGAGAATGATACTATACCAATACGATTTTCTTGTGATGCAGCATTCGCAGAGTTAATAAATGTCGTTGCCGCCTCTTTTAATCCCGACAAACGGCTATCACATTTATATACATACTTTGGGCTATTTTGGGGAACATCTTTCCATTCAGCATTACGCCTGTAATAATATATCCATTTCCCACCATGATATATCATAGGATAATAAGACCCGGTGTAATAATAAATCTTTGTTGAATCAAGAGTACTTGATACTGAATTATAATCTCCCAGATAGTCGTGTGACGCATTATTCTTTTTATCAACCTTATAATCCATACTTCCAGAAACATCTAATGCCAAAACCATATCTGCAATCGCATCTTTTTCTGTGACGGATGATTCGGTCAACTTTGATGAAGCGGTAATATCAATCTGATAGGTACGTTTATCCCAATCAATTACTTTTGCTGTTTTATTATAATCGAGCGAACTGTTTATAAGTTCTTCTTTTGTCATATTCAGGATCTGATAATAAGATCCTTTCTTATCTGTATATGGTGTAGTTCCATCAGATAGATATAAAGTTGCTATAGCTGTATTGTTGCTGTCTAACTCAACTTTTACGATCCAGGTATCCAACGATGGGATGTAGCCGCTAGGTGCAACATCTTCACGTAACGTATAAGTTCCCACGCGAAGTTTGCTAAATTTTACATTGCCACTTTCTCCTACTGAACTTGCAGTTTGTGTTTCGCCTGTTTCATTATTTACTAAGGTAAATCTAGCGCCCTGTAATCCTTCGTTGTTTTTGTTTACTTTTTGAAGATTCAATTCAGCCATCGGAACCTGGCTAACTTCTGCTATACTTGCTGATGGAAGTGTGAATTTCATCTTACAGTTTGATTCTCCGGCACCACGTTCCATGTACAGAACAGTTAATGTATGTTCTTGCTCTTTTTCTTTTGGTGTAAGCTGATCAGCTGTTTTTCCTAATTCCTTCCAAATATCAACAGTTCCATCAGCCGCGCTATGAATTCCACCAAGATCCAAAACTAATTCACCATCGAGTAATACCCATAAATCATCGTCTCCGGTAAACTCATAATTCATCGGTCCTACATAATCTCCGATTTTAAATGGAACATCGTACCGCATTCCAAAGAAATAATTATGTGCTGTTTCGGAGCTTTCATAGCTGAGCTTCCGAGAATTATCCAATGGATAAAAATCGGATCCCTCGGTGGTAAGCACATTACCATTTGTATCTTTTACAGTTTTTAATGTGTAGGTATCTCCACTTCGTTCAAATCCCAGCTTTAAATCTTTGTAAACTTTTCGGAGATATCTGGTTCTACCATTTACGTCACATGTAGCATTTGAATCCTCAAAGAAACCTGGTTCAGGATAATTAAACTCAACTTTACCATCCTTATCCAATCCTTTGAGAATGCCTTTTACAACCTCTTTACTACCCGTATAATTATTTGCATATTTTCCACCAATTGAAATCGTATATTGATACTGGTTAAAATTTTGTGAGGTAGTTCCTGCTGTTAATTTTTTTCCACCTATCGGGGAATCACCAAGCATATTAAATGAATAATACTTATTGTTATTATTTCCTGCTTTTACAGTATAATCATAAAATGTTGTATCTCCATTAATATTCTTAGTTTTGGGAGTGTAATATACCTTAATTGTACAATCTCTGGTAACTGAAAGTTCATTATTTGTATCTACAGTTGTTGTTGTTTCAGTTCCGTCTGCTGTTTCGACTTTAGTAACACTTGCGACATCCCAGTTTGTTGCTTTTGTATAATCGTTGATTTTACCTCCGATTGGAAGTGTCAATACATCATCTGCATATATCTTTTCTTTGGGAGTTTTTGTATTATCATAGTGTTCTATGGTAACAGTAACTTCTGAGCCACCTTTCTGAACAATGACATATTTTGAAAAATGCGGAGCATCGAATACGACTTTTCCTTCTCCATCGACAGCACCGTTCATGTCTTCCGCTACGTTGTTATCATCCACATGCAGTACTGCTGCATCCTCACTGGATGTGATCTCCGGGGTGTCTACGCTGACCTGAACCGGAGTGGTTGGCTGTACTTCGGAACCGTTTACCAGGAATTTGATATCGTAGGAGAAGATATTTTTGATGGAAAACTGTTCTTCGATCGCTTTTTCTTCTACTGCTTTTTCGATTTCCTTTACTTCGTCTTCTGAAGTGATCTCTGTTACGGAAAGCTGTGCGTCTGCAGGAAGTGCTCCTGCTTCTGCGGTTACGTTAACGGTTGTATTTCCAACAACCTGGCTCCATGTGAGCTGCTGGTTTTCAGCTTCCGCCTGTGTTGCATCTTCTTCAGGAGTTTCAGCTGTAGCATTTTCTGATGCAGGTGCTGTCTCCTCGGTCGGTGCAGCTGCAGGTTCCTGGGCTGCAGGTGCCTCTGTTGTCGGCTGTTCTGCTGCAGGTGCTTCCGCTACCGGCTGGGCTTCCTGGGTTTCGGCGATTGTTTCCGGTTCTGCGGCAACCTGTTCCACGGCTGCGGGTTGTTCCTCGGCTACTGCCTGGCCTTCATCTGCTGCGTAGGCAGCCACGTCCATGTCATCGGCAACGGCTTCGTCCTGAGTCTGTACTTCCGCTTCCTGTGGGTATTCGGCCTGTCCGGTCTCGGATGCGAATATGAAGCTGCTGTTGCTTATGGCAACGACCATGCAAAGCACCAATGCCAGAAGTCTTTTTTTATTTCTACTTTTCATGGTTTTCTCCCTCCTCTTCATCCAAAGCACTCTCTATCAGTTTTAATAATTCTAAAGCGCTGCGGAACTGCTGCTTTTCTTTTTTTTCCACCCAGGTCACCGAACCCTGCCAGGTGGCATTCTGCCTGTTATAGATATTTAAGATAAAGGTCTCCGTCTTTTTAGTAGAATCGCTCACAGCTGTTCCACCTCCTTCTGTACTCTGTTTTTATATATGTATTATAATAGACTCACCATTACTAAAAGCATTACACTCATTATATATTTTGTGTTTTTTTTATTTTTGTTGGATTCTGTAACGTTTTGTGATATCGGTGCGGATCCTGTTTCCTGTCGGCGTAATTATGTCCGCCTGCGGTTGCTATATGTGGAATCTGCTGTATCTTCATGGATTCGTCCGTTTCTCTGGCGGGTTTTTGCCTCATTACTTATATTGTATGTGGGGTTTTATGGTTTATGACATGGTTTTTGAGATCGGTCCGGTGGATCCTATTATATATAGAAGAAACTCGTTTTTTATTACTCTTTCATTTTGTTCCGATCTGTGATGGAATTACCCGGATGTGAAGTGTAATACTTTTTACTGTTTTTCGCCTGTACAGAAAAAAGCAGGAATCCTTACCTTTTATAAGAGTTCCTGCTTCTGTACTTTTATTTTCTTCCCAGTATGGCATCCATCTCGATGATCAGTTCCAGGACACTGCAGAATTCCATCTCCTGATGTCCTTCTTTCCATGCAAGGATGCCCTGCCAGGTGGCATTCTGGCGGTATTTGACAAAGATGTGGAAGGTGGCACAGATGCCGTTTTGTTCCATCAGCTGCTGATATTCCATACTTTTTTCATGTAGTTCCTCCATCGCACGCTTTTCCGAAGTGAACTCCCGAAGGACCACGGAGGATTCCGGAAAACGAATGCTGTCGTAAAAGTCTGCCATGTAACGGATCAGCTGCACGACATTTTCAAAGGACTGTGGCTCCTGGGAATAACCGTGATATAGTCGGCCGGATATCTCGCTGGCCTGACTTTCGTCCACACACACCGTGATCAGGTTCGGTGCTGCCAGTACTTCTCCATTCCAAAATTGACTCATGTTTCACACTCCTGTTCCTGTTGCCTATTTCCAGCGAAATTCATTTTTCTGAAAGCTTAATCTTGCATTTGGATTCTCCACGTCTGCGATGGATGATACGTAATATTCCAGATATTTGTTCCAAGATCCATGTTTTTGTGTGAACCGTGCGGCGATACGCCGGAAGATAATGTCACAGTTTTCCTGGTTGGTTCCGACCAGAAGGATCAGGAACTGAGACGGGCTGTATTTGGAAAAGGAATCTCCGCGGCGCAGACTGTTTTTTACTGCCCGGTGCAGTTCCATGGACATCACATCCAGCTTTTCCCGGTTTTCCATCGGATGGCCGTTGCCGTCTGTCAGGGAGCATACCATAAGGAATGCGGACTGTCCGTTTCGCTCGATCAGCCGACGCACCAGCCGGTAGTTATCCCGGAAGCTTGGCAGGCTGCAGTAGAAGGCACCGTCTTCGTACTCCGGTTCTTTCAGGTCTTCCTTGATCTCTCCTGCCGCATGGTATTTTCTTCCCATCCGTTCGCTCATCTCCTGGAACTGGTTCATCATACGCTCGGATGGTGTGATTCCCAGTTCTTCAAAGAACATTTTTGAAGTCGCATCGTACAGCTGATATGCTTCTTTGTAGCGGTTCATACCCATCAGGGCATCGATTTTTAAGGACTGCCATTCGTCGAACGGATAGATCTCGATGGCATTGTCTGTCAGTTCCAGAATGGTGTCGTATTCGTGCTGTTCTTTTCTGTAGGCACACAGCCGGCGGAGTATCTTGGAATATTTGTCTTTATAACGGACACTGTTCATGATGACCCAGTCTTCTCCGGACTGCATCGGAAGAAGTTCTCCTTTGTACAGCCTGCAGGCCTTCTCCCACAGATTCATCTTCCTGGTTTCGTCTACTTCTTCTTCTCCTTCTCTGACAAGTTCCATAAAGCGTGCCACATCCAGATCTACTTTCATCGGGCTGCGCCAGTAAAAGACACCTTTTTCTTTTACGATATACTCATATTCCGGCAGTCCCGCCTCGATCAGCATCTTGCGCAGACGGAATACCGTCACACGCAGGTTATTGCCCACATTTGCCAGTTCCTCTCTTCCAAAGAGATCGTCAAGCAGCTGGGCCCTGGGAATTCCTGTATTCCCGTGATCCTCCACCAGACTGGAATGTAAAAGAATCTGCAGTAATTTTACTGCTTTGGTTGCCGAGTTTCTCTTGAAGGTTATCGGCTGTTCTCCATAGGTTATGGAGAATCTACCCAACATATTCACTTTGAGTTCCGGTAACTGATTATTCATATGGCTCCCTCCCCTCATTTGCTCTTCATTTTATCATATAAAAGTAAATCGCCTCCGGTATGGTATCTCCCGGAAGCGACTTCTCGCTGATTTTATTTTAGTCAGTAATCTCTTCTTTGTCAACGCAAAGCATTACACTTTTTTTGCTTTCCATGATTTTCCAATCACTTTCGCCAGTTCTTCCTCGCGGATCGGTTTTGCGATATAGTCATCCATTCCTGCTTTCCGGCAGGTTTCCCGGATGTCTGCTGTCGTCTGCGCAGTCATGGCAATGATCGGAATCGACGCCGCATCCTCCCGTTTCAGATTACGGATACGCTGTGTGGCTTCCATTCCGTCCATCACAGGCATCATCACATCCATCAGGATCGCATCGAAGCTGCCGGCAGGTTCTTGGGAAAAGAGAGCTACTGCCTCCTGTCCGTTCCATGCTTTTTCTACTTTTGCCCCTGCTTCTTCCAGATAGAACTGTGCGATCTCCATGTTGATCTCATTATCCTCTACCAGAAGGATCCTGCGGTCACGGAGGAGATCCGATATATGTTCTCCCACTGTGGCTGATCCTGAAGCAGCTGTCTCATTGACTGTGAACGGCAGACGGAAGGTAAATGTGGTTCCCTCTCCACGGACGCTCTCCACCTGAATGGTTCCGCCCATCTTTTCCACCAGCCCTTTGACGATGGACATTCCGAGTCCGGTTCCCTGATAGCGTGTTCTGGCTCCGTATTGTTCCTGGGTGAACGGCTCAAACAGCTGATTCTTTACAAAGTCCCCGCTCATGCCGATACCGGTATCTTCGATTCTGAATTCGTACCAGGCTGTTTTTCCGTCACAGGATACTTCTTCCGCGTATGTGTTCACGGATCCCTGTGGTTTGTTGTATTTGACCGCATTGCTGAACAGGTTCAGCATGATCTGGCGCAGCTGTAACGGGCTTCCTTTCAGTGCTGTGTGCTGTATATTTTTCCGGTGTACCCGGTGTGTGATCTGATTCTGTTCCAGAATGGGATTCATCAGCACCGCCACTTCCCGCATCACCACTTCAATGTCAAAGGGTTCATTTTCTGCTTTGATCTGATTGGTTTCCAGTTTGTTCATATCCAGTACATCGTTGACAAGCGCCAGCAGATGATCGGCAGACACCTGGATCTTATCCATGCATTCTTCCATCTTCTCCGGGTTATGTTCATTTTTCCGAAGGATCTCCAGCATCCCCATGATGCCGTTGAGTGGTGTACGGATATCATGGCTTATGCGGTTCATGAAGTCTGTCTTGGCTTTGCTTTCCGCATCGGCCTCCTGCACCGCTTTCTGCAGCCGTTCTTTTTCCTCTTCTTCTTTTTTATGGAATTCCGAAGTGTTCTTAAACAGGATAATTCCATGTACCGCACTGCGTTCTTTTCTGGTCTCCCGGTCATACAGCAGTTCCTGAGACATCAGGATCGTCTTCTGAAGCCAGATCATCCTGCCATCCTGTTTTTCTTCCCGGTACTCTACGGTGATCTGTTTATCCCCTTCCCGGAAGCGTTTCAGCAGTTTTTCCGAGGAATCCATGATCCGGTAGCTTTCCAGCGTATCGTCTGTCACCTTCCGGCTCCGTTCTCTGCAGTAGGCATCGTAGGAGCATGGCATCTCCCGGTCGATAATAATGCTTTCACGTTTCACATGGTAGAATGCATTTTCCAGGCAGTCATTGGTCAGATCTACGGTATATACCGCTTCCGCTGTTTCCATTAATGTGTCTACATAATTGCTGTTTTCCAGAATCGACTGTTTCATCTGCTCATAATAGCGGATCAGTTCCTGTTTTTCATCCATCAGGTGCTGCCTGCTGTCCCGGAAGTTCTCCTGTCCCAGGATAAAATGGTGTAGTCTGCCATCTTCAGTGGCATCCAGGAATCTCAGGATCACTCTTCCCCGGTGAACCACATTCTCTCTTTTGTAGCGATAGGGAATCTCCAGCTGGGGATTGTCCTTTGTCAGCTGCTGTTCCAGGGAGGTAAGCTGTAAGGTCTCCCAGAATTCTTTTCTCACCCGGTCGGTTGCCAGTTCTTCCACGATCTGTTCCACCGCCCCGGAATAATTACCGTCTTCCGCGAGAAAGTATCCGGTGCTTGACCGCAGGATCTCATACTGATCCATCAGGGCATCACAGTACAGACAGTCCGAAAAATGGTATTTTTCTTTTTTGATCCATTCCAGCAGTTCGTAGGCTTTCTGCTGTTTTTGTGCCGCTTCTTCGATCTTTGCCCTGTTTTTGTCCACGTACATGTTTTTATCCGCCAGCCGGAACAGTTCCCGGAGGGTGGAACCGGCAAAGTCCAGGGAGATTGCGTACCCTGCCGCATAGCTGATCGGCATCTCCGGGTGTTTTGCGGAGTAGTTTTTCATCTGTGTGCGGATCTTTTTTAAGGTTTCCCGCATCTTCGAGTGGTCAGTCTTTTGAAAAATCGCGATGAATTCATCTCCTCCGTCCCTGCCGACAAAGTTTTCCGGATCTACCGCGAGACGAAGCTGTTCGGCAAAGGAACGGATATATTCGTCTCCCTTGTCATGTCCCAGATTGTTGTTGATGATTCGCAGGTTATTCAGATCAAACACACAGATGGCTGTACTCTCTTCTTCTCCGAGAGGTGTGGGATCGCTCAGGATCTCTTCGCATTTGTTTTTGTTCGGCAGCCCTGTGGATTCATCCAGATAGATTTTCTTTCGCAGGATCCTGTTTTGTGCCGCAAAGCGGAGTGCCCGAAGCAGTTCCACACCGATCAGAAGTACCAGGCAGACAATATCTGCAACTACAATCTTTTCAAGATGGTTCAATGCAGTCGCTCTTTTTTGTGAATATCGTTCCGCTATCCCGGTTACCTCATCACACATCCGGAAAAACTTCTCGCTCATGCCGATTATTGCTGTCTGTTCATAGCCTTTTTGCCGTACTTTCGAGATTTCTTCTTTTAATTCCGTAAAGTAAGCTGCAAGTTCATCCATTTTTCCCTGGAATTCTGTATCCTCCAGCCGTACCAGATCCAGTTCGTCACTTCCGAAACGAAGTCCGTTGATGATCGCTTCCACAGTCTCTATCATCTCGTCATCCGGCTCCTTTGACATTTCCAGCTTGATCACCCGCTGGGTTTCTCCGCGAACCAGTCCGGCGTAGTTTACGACCCTTGCCGTTCCCTGGAGGTCACTGACCAGCGACATGATACCGAAAAACAAAATAATCAGTATTATCGTGAGTACCGTCATCCCTGCCCGAAGGATATAGGCTACTCGTTTTTCTCTTTTCTTCATTCATGTTTACCCCATATATGATTCATGTTACTGTGCTCTATTCTACCTGATTTTACCGGAAACTGCAATGTTTGCAATATCGAATCTGTTTTCTGTTTTGCCTGCATAATCTCTTAATATTTTTTTACTGTCTCTATATAATTATCGCTGCTGTTTGTTCTTGTTTCCTGTATCGTCAATATCGGCGGTGATCTGATCCTCGTTGCCGGACTCCATCCGGATGCTGCCGGAGCAGCCCTCGCCACCGTTTTTGCACAAGCTGTCAGTGTGGTGTGTGCGATTATTCTTCTGATAAAGAAGAAACAGCCATTTAAGATCTGCAGGTCTGATTTCCGTCTGAACGATCAGTGTGGAAAGTTCTTTACCATCGGTCTTCCTCTGGCTCTGCAGGAGTGCCTGACGCAGCTTTCTTTTCTAGCTCTGTGTGCCTTTGTGAACCGTCTGGGACTCGAAGCTTCCTCCGGTTACGGGGTCGCCTGTAAGATCGTGAACTTTGCCATGCTGATCCCAAGCTCTCTGATGCAGTCCATGGCATCTTTCGTTTCTCAGAATGTGGGTGCCGGCAATCAGAAGCGCGCCAGACAATCCATGTTTACCGGTATCGGTGTGGGGTTGTTTTTCGGTTGTTTTGTCTTCGCTCTCGTGCTGTTAAAGGGCGATGTTCTCTCCGGTTTCTTCACTACCGAAAGTGCCGTTATCCGGAACGCCTACGCCTACCTGAAAGGTTTTGCCCCGGAGACACTGCTTACTGCCGTGCTGTTCAGTATGATCGGGTATTTTAACGGAAATGACAAAACCTTCTGGGTGATGTGCCAGGGATTGATCCAGACTCTTCTGATCCGACTTCCCCTGTCCTATTATATGAGTATCCAGCCGAATGCCAGCCTGACCAAAATCGGCCTTGCAGCTCCGGTGTCCACAGCAGTCGGTATCTGTCTGAACATCGGTTTCTTCCTCTGGCTGAACCGGAAAAGTGCAAAGAAAGCCAGCCAACAGCTTCCCTGATATAGTAACCCGATCCCCCGGAGCTTTGTCTTTACTGGTCCGGGGGATCGGGTTTTTTATATTTCAGGGAGACTTTTTGCTGTACAGAATGCCCCGAGGATGTTACGTCATTGCTACAAATTCTCTTATTTTATTTCTAACCTCATCCTTAAATTTCCAGACAATCTCCACATGCTCCGGATCCATAACAATAATCTTATCAATCAGTTCCTGCACTATTTTCTGTGTCAGTTTCTCTGCATCAGAATACTTCTTCATCACACTCAATGTCTGCTGTAGTCCAGCAAGCTTCTCTGCCAGAAGCATATTGTCCTGTCTGCTGATGCGACTCTGCTTGTCCAGTTTCTTCTTGAAAGAATCCGTCATATCAAGCAGCTGTCTTACCACTGAACACACAATGGCATTCAGGTTATCTTCAATAACATATCTCTTGTAATATAACGTTTGATGATTCTGTCACCCTATTCAGGATCATATTCTATATTTTCTTTTTCTAATTTTCTTACTAACCTACGCAACAAATCCAGATTGCATGCTTCGATATTCCATGTATCCCTCTTTACTAATATCTCCCGAATTTATAATGTTAATAAATTTATAACCAAATTAACCATGATATCTTTTTCCACAGGATCTGATTCAGCAATCATCAA
>SKEE01001174.1_pt1 | contig 23415 bp, 19 predicted proteins | sample 4826661 | NCBI WGS metagenome assembly SKEE01 (sample SAMN11008817, study PRJNA524170) | human gut metagenome | biome: Human fecal sample; material: Feces; isolation source: fecal sample from pouch patient p20 | host: Homo sapiens | place: Israel: Tel-Aviv | collected 2016-11-14
AGGTCTTAATATTGTCTCCCTTCCAAAAACAATTGATAATGACCTCTGGGGAACAGATATGACATTTGGTTTCCAGAGTGCAGTAGATATTGCTACTCAGACAATTGACTGTATTCACACAACAGCCGCTTCCCATAACCGCGTATTTATCGTAGAATTAATGGGACATAAAGTAGGATGGGTTACTCTTCATGCAGGAATCGCCGGCGGCGCTGACATCATCCTCATCCCAGAAATCCCTTATGACTTAAAACACGTTATTTCGGCAATTCAACGCCGCAATGAACAGGGCAAGCACTTTACAATCCTTGCTGTTGCAGAAGGGGCAATCTCAAAAGAAGATGCAAAATTGACAAAGAAACAGTACAAGGCAAAACTGGCTAAACGTAAACATTCTACAGTTGGTTATGAACTCGCTTCACAAATTGAAAAAGCCACTGGTTTAGAAGTTCGTGTCACAATTCCAGGACACACACAGCGAGGCGGAAGCCCGGTTCCTTTTGACCGCGTAATTTCCAGCCGTCTCGGTGTTGCTGCAGCTGAGCTTATCGCCAAAGAAGATTACGGCAAAATGCTTATCATGAAAGGTTATGATGTCGCTACTCTTCCTCTGGAAAAAACAGCTGGAAAATTAAAATATGTTTCTCCTGATGACCAGATTGTACTTCAGGCGAAGCATTTGGGGATTTCCTTCGGAGATTAGGGAACTAGAGCGCGTTTGAAAAATACTTTCTGTAAGATGTGCGTTACAATATAACAGACGCCCAAGAAGAGAACCGATACCCTATATTTGTGACTTTAGTCGCAGCGGTTTAAATGTTCGCTTATGCGCTCACATTTAAACCCTGCTCCGAAGTCACAAATATAGGGTATCGGTTCTCTTCTCGGGCTGTCTTTGGCTGGATTTTAATTGAATTAAATAACAAACCTACTTATCATTGTGATTAGAAACCCTCCTACAAGTCCTCCAATATGCGCTGCATTATCTATGCCTGTAGAAAAGAATCCATACGATAATGCTGAAGCAACCATGAAAATCATTCCCGTCAAACCAATCTCCTCTACACGATGTCTTTTTTTCTGAATGATATCAGAAATAATACAATATAAAAGACCTCCCATAACACCAAATATTGCTCCCGATGCTCCTGCACTTACAGTATTTGGATTATTTCCAAGCGTAAATATAATAGATGTTCCTGCTCCAATCAGACCTGCTCCAATATATATGAGTAAATATGATAGTTTTCCTGTGATTCTCTCTAAGCGGCATCCAATGACTAATAAAATCAACATATTTTGTAAAAGATGATCTGCTCCAAAATGAAGAAACATTGAGGTAAATAGTCGATAGTACTGATGCTTTTCCACAACATCCATCCAATCCATCGCTCCATGTGCCGCCATAAATTCTGCATCTGTAGTATTACCCAAAAAACTCAAGATCATAAATACCACTACATTAGCAAGCACAAGTATTGTATTGACTGGCGTTAGCATACGTCGAAGTTCTGTTCTTTCTTCAGTTACTTTCTGCTGCAAAAATTTCTGTGAAAAAGGTTCTAAAGAACTTTCTAGTCCACAATATTGGGACTTTTGATATTCATAAATATACAGTTGTCCTGCTTTTATATCAAAAAACCATATATCTGGATATTTTTCCGCTTCTTTTCTTTCTTCAAAATCTGGTTCTCCCTTATTAAGTATTAATAGCAAGTGTTCCACTTTTTTCTGATACTTTAGCATAATCTGGCGTTCTATATCGAGCATTTCTTCTTCTCTTTGTTTCAATCCAATTCGCGGCTGCCCTGGAAGAAGTGGCGGAACAACTTCAAGTAATGAGAGCTTATCGCCTGTATCTTTCCCCCACAAAATCTTTGAATCATACTTTATTTTCTGAAACCCCTGATGGAATAAAAATTCCTGTAATGCTTCTACAAATTCCATAAAAACTTCTCTTTTACCTTTCTTTATCTTATGTTCTCCATTATAGCGAGGCTGTCTGGATTGTCAAATATCCTGTATCAGAAATTCATATTCTTTTTTTGCAAAACGTATGACTGCACCATCTTCTAATTGTTCCTGATTTCCTCTTTTTATCTTTTTCCCATTAAGCCATGTACCATTTGTCGAACCCATATCTCGAAGAATATATCCCTGTCCGTCTCCCTCATAAATATCTTCTAAAATAACTGCGTGTTCTCTGCTTACTGTTTTATCCTGTATATGAAGATGATTTACACCCTCTGCACTTCCGATATAAAAAGGACAATTTTTTATTACATAGATAATTCCTAATTCCATATCCCGTAACATCGGATGACATATTTTACCATCTTCTTTTTCTGATTCGTTACCATAATTTAAAATGGTTGTTCCTTCTGTTCCTGATTCCCAATCTCCTTCTGCTTCCCAATCAACTTCTGTTTTTATCATTTGCGGTCTGTTCTGTAATTCTTTTTCCTGAATAAACTTATCGGATATTGGGCTTCCCTGCTCGCCTCTTTTTCGGTGTCTCACTTTATTTTGCTTGTTTATGTTGTCTTTTATACTATTCATACTATTGCTTTTATTTTTTTGTTTTATTTTTCGTACTGCCTGTGCACTCCATATGAATCCACACGCAAACACTATAATTAATAGCATTCCGCCTACGGAATATTGAAACAACTGTCTTGTAAAACCGCTTCTCATTCCGTAGAATACAAAGATTCCTTCCAAAATTACTGCCAGAAATGTGCATATTACAGAAATTATTTTTAAACCATTGTACAAAATGAGATAGTTATTTTTATTACTTTGATTTTTATTTTTTTCATCTCTATTTCTCTCATTTCTCTGAACTTCTCGTCTGCTATTTCTTCTGCCATTTTTTATTCCTATCTGAAAATCTCCTGTTTTTTGTTTCCTGTTATTTGGACTTTCTATTTTTTGTTTTTCCAGTTCTAATTCTTCCTTAAAAAACTCCTCATAGGAAATACTTTCATTATTACTCCTTCTATCCTGTTTTATTTTACTGCTGTCTCTCACTTTTGCACTTGTTTTATCGACTTCCTCTATATCATAATATTCTTTTTGTCTTTTTGTTTGGATATATGTCTCTAATAATTCCTTTGAAAAACCCAGTTTCCTTACTTTATTATAAAATCGATACATAAATTGAACTGCATCTGTATCTTCATAATCAATCTGTGGGAGCATCCATGCAAATAAAGCTTCCATTCTCTTTTGTAAATCCTCGTTTTTATTTTGGAGTTCTCTATCTTGCAGATTCGATTTTATCTCTGACCCTAAAGAAGTCTGCGGAAAATAGATCCATTGAATCTCTCCCTTACTATCTTCATAAATATATTCCGGACGAAGCTCTATACAATTCAGATCAAGCATATAGTCTTCTACTTCCTGAATCATATTGCTCATATTCTGCAAAATTTTTTCACATTCTTTTTGAGAAAAAGCTCGTTCTTTTCCTTGCCGTTTTAATGGCCGTTTACCGGTAATATCAAACAAAAGGCTTTTCTCTTCATCTTTTTCTCTAAGCTGTGCCGATACTAGCGTTTTTAACTCGTTCCTTTTCAGGATTTCATATTCCACAGACAAATAATAATCCCATGATTCATTTTGCGTATGCACTACTGACTCATCATATACAGGTGTCCTATATTCAATCTGCTTTAGCAAATATGTATATGTACCCTCTTTTATAACCTCCACAATCTATCCTCCCCACAACAGCAACACAATCCTATTATCAGATTACCGCAAATTCCCGCTTAATTTCCTAAGAAGTTCTTCTTCATTAGTTATATCGGCTTTTTCTTCACATTTAAAAATCCATCCTTTTATCCCTGTATATTTTCGCCCTCCCAAAAGAGGATTTCCAAGTCGTACTGATGCCTGAACGAGAACTTTATCTCCTGAGATAGAAACTTTATAGGAATCTAACAAAGCAATATTTAATCTGGTTGCAATTCTTTTTTGCAGCCTCAACCTTGTTTTGCTTATGAGCTGTCCCCTTCTATTCTTCTGAAGAAAGTTCTTATTCCTCAGAAGAAGCTGCTGCGATTTATATGTTCCATCTGCCAACTTCCCGTCTGTTTTCCATACATCTGCCGCTTCATCCGCCAAACGCATTGTTTCACTCTTAACTACTGACATATCAATCAAAAACAGTCCAAAAAAGAATTCTGTGACTACGATAATTAAAATAATCGGTACAACCACGGAAGCTTCTACCGTCATCATTCCTTTATTTCCCATATACAATCTACCTCCCAGAAGCACAGCGGGAACATGGGCGCAGTCTACCCACATCTTTTAATCTTACCGCTTTTATCGTTCTTTTTAATCCGCTACATCCTAAAGTCGAATGGTAACAATCACCATATGCAGTCACAAATATTGCGGATAAAGAAGACCCTTTATGAATACACTTTTCACATGCTGCATATTTTGAGGAATGAACTATGTCCTGTATTGCTGCATTCCCCGTAATCTTTAGGCAAATGTGCGAGCAAGATGCATTTTTATGGTATACCACTCCATTTTCTGCAACATAAACAATACTATTATCTCCAGCCGCATCATAATCTCTTCGGTGTTTTACATAGCCGGAAAATACTCTTCTTTTTACAGCAGTATCCTTCTGAAATCGAATAGGACGAAAAAAAGGAACTGATAATTTCAATGTATAAATAGCTTTAACCTGTACCTCTTCTTCAGATGAAAAAGCAGATTGTACTGAAATTCCTTTCCTGCCTCCCTCTACTAAACTGTCACAAAGAGACTTTGCATCATAAATATCAAAAAATACACTGCTCGCATTTCTTATACTTTGTCTGCCATTTGTTCTGTCACTTTTATGGATTCCATTATCCTCCTTCACCTGATTTGACTTCTGATCATCTTCCTCTGGTATTAAAGAAAACATTTGCTGCTTTGCACATATCTTTGCAGTCTGTGATACCGCATAATGTACTTCCGTCTCTACTAAGATCATCTGTGCTAATCCTATAAAGCAAGCCACGGCACATAAAAATATCGGAAATACCAATGACGCTTCCACAGTTACAGATGCCCGACAAGAACCAAAGCAGGATGCTCTTTTTCTCTTATGAAAGATCCATCTTATAACCCGTGCCTGGAGAGACAATTTTTTTCCTGAATCTTTTTCCGAACATTGAACATTACACATTTCCTGAAAGGGGTCAGGTCTTAGGTATTTTAAAGAGAGCACCCTGCTTCACCTCCTCCCGCAGAGCGTATTTTAAACACGCTCTATCGGCATTCTTTCTCTATCTTTATTAAAAATATCAATAACTACATTGTTTCACAAAGTTTAGTTTCACACCTCCGGCCGCAAGACTTCCTTTCCAGCTATAAGAAAACAGACAATTCTCCATCAAAAATCCTGGCTCTTTAGAAGCTATATTCTCCTGCATAATATCCATCATGCGATAACACACTGTTCGAGAATTTCCTTTTGTTAGAAGAAACAACTTCAAATAATCTTTATAAGATATATTTTTCTTTCCTTTTTTTACAATCTGCTTATTTCTTAACTGCTCTGCCATTGTTTTTAACGTAAGATTCCACGTTGTCTTATCTTTTATCAACGGAACTTCGCCACCAGAAAATAATGTGTGTAATTCCAGAAGGGATTCTCCGTAACTTATTGCCATTCTTATAAGTACCTGTACTGCTTTCATCGTCTGCGGCATTCCCATAACCCCAGTTATAGCCGATGCCATCGTATTTATATGCGTTTTCATCTGAGTATCTTTTCCTGTAAATATATAATTATTTATAAAGCGTAATAGCAGAATATAATTTGCTACTCTTTTTAGATTATCTATATCTGAATTCTTTCCGCTAATAAGATATTCCACCTCATACAGAAGTGCATTGTCCTTTTTATCACTACCTCCATAAAAAGAAAAACAGTCTTCTATATAAGAAATAATATATCTGTCCTTTGTCCACAATGTACCTCTTCCATCCATAGAAATATCCACAGAAAGTAATGACTTTATCCCCTTTAAGCTTGAAAAGGATAGTTCATCCATCTTATCCAGCAACCTTTGCTCATTATCAAAAGAACTGCCTTTCACTCTTTTTGACGGAAGATTCGTTCCTGGAATACTCTGTCTTGAAAGACTCTCCGGATGCTCAGCGGCATAAAATAATATACCTGTTCTCATCAAAAGCTGTAATGTTCCCTTAATCTCCTTCCAGTTACTACGTTCCTTTAATGTTTCCTCACTCACAGGTTCTATTTCTTCTGACGCTGCTTTTTCGTCTGGTTTCATATCCTCCACATTATCTGTATTTTTATCTACATCTCCTTTTAAGTCTGATTCCGTATCCTTTTTATTTGTTTCCTCTTTTGTTTCTTGATTCACTTCTTCATCCTGTTCCTTTTTTACATCCGTTTCTGCGCTATCTACTTCTTCCTGGCATTCCTTTCTTTCTCCGTCATTTTTCTTTGTATTTCTTATAATATCTTCCAATACTTTTGCTATTTCTTTTTCCTCACGATATTTCATCCACTCCCGGATCTCGTGTTTCAGATACAACCCATCTTCATCCACTGCCGTCTTCTCTCCTGTAACTTCTAAAGAATCGCAATATATATCAAAAAACGAATTACCAGAAAAATATTGATTGATAAATTCTTTTCCATCAGTCACGATGTAATCTTTCTGTCTTGGATCAAGAAAAAACAAATGATAATTTTTAAAAAGTTCTCTATCATAGTTGGCCATAATACTTTCTCCTGCACCTTTTACTGCATCTTCCCCAAGGCTACTGGCACTGTAACTGATTACGCCCTCTACAATAAAAAGGAAACTCATCATCAACACCAAAAACAGAAGCGACAAAAAGACTGTAATCTGTCCTCTTTCATCAAAATATTTATCGTATTGAACCTGCATTTTTCTGTATCGTGGAGAAAATGGATGCCACCACCCCTTTAATATTTGTCTGGAAAATAATCACCAAACCAATAAGGACTACAATAATTAAGATAACCTCAACAACCCCCATTCCATCCTGGGATAACAAAATAGAGTGTAACCGCTTCTTTTTATATACTATATTGTTCTGATGCATCTGCTCCTTTTTTCTTTTTATAAATGCCATATCAATTCCCTCCTTTTATTCAGCAAAGTACATCCATATCCTAGATTATGTTTGAAAAATGCTTTCTGCAAAATGTGCGTTACAATTTGTGGGAGATTTCGCCTAAATGAGGGCGGCGTAGCGGGCTACTTCAACTGAATGAAGACAAAATATACCGCAAATTGGGGCGTGCAGGTTGCAGAAATGATTTTTCAAACACGCTCTAATAACATCTTCTAAAATCAAAATCCCTGAAAGCGAGTCAGTGCCGGGTACATCACCAATAACATTACCTGACACAATAATAAAATCATTGGAAAAAGTAATCTTGTTGAAGCCTCCTCTCCCTCTTTTTTTGCTCTGTCTATCCGCTTATGAAACGCCTCTCTTTCTTCTGCTTCCATTAACATTGCTGCTTCCCTGCCGCCTTTCGTAAAGCTCTGAATCAAGATAAGCGAAAGCTTCTGATAACTATCTGTCCTAAACTGCATTCCCCAGTCCTGACATGCCTCTCTCTGGCTTACACCATTACTCATCTGCTGTTCCATCCGCATCATTTTTTCAAAAGCATATTTTTTAGAATCATCCAATTCTCTCTGCTTTTGATAGTTCTGGCTAATTCTTTTCACCGCAGAAAAAAAGGATAGTCCCGCTCCCATATATAGAGTGAGAAGATGAACAATAACCGGGAAGTCCCGCTCTGCCTGCTCCTGACACTTTTTCCCTTCTTCTTGCAATTTTAAATAATTATGTAACGGGATAAAAATACATACAGTGACAAATAAAATCAATATGCCTGATATTCCTCCTTGATTTTCCTGTCTTTTTGTAATTTCAATATCTTTATAGACAGACGGTATTTTAATATCACGACTATATCTATTCTCCTGCTCCTCCTTCTTTAAATATTGCTGTATCTTATAAAACACATTTGTTTGAGATATATTTTTCTTCGGAACAATCCTGATCTCATACTTTTTACTTTTCCGATATTCCCCGTACCGTGCTGTTACCACAATATATGTTCTATATGTTTCTCCTCGCTTTAGCTTTGCTTGTTCTTCTTCATTTATCGAACCGTCCAGACGAATATATCCATCTTCTGCAAGTTCGTATGTAATCTCAAAAGGATATCCGTCTACTGTATCTAGCAGGTTCAGTGGGGTCTGTATCTGCTTCAATGACGTATTATTTTTCATCATTATCTTTTTTAACTTTTTAAAGAACTGTATATACACTTTCGACTCTTCTTCTGCCGATAATTTCTGTTCATCAAGTTTATAAGTTATCTCCTTTTTCTTGTCATCCTTTTTTAAAGATAGCTGCACTTCTTTTGATCCTTGACCAAATGAATTTCGACTCAGTAAAATATCATCTTGCAAAAAGGCTGCTCTTATAATCAAAAAAGCCAAAAAAACTGCTCCTGCTATGATTTCTATTAATATAATCTTCTTCTGCTTTTTTAAAAACTGCTCCTTCCTTTGTCTGATCTGTTCTTCTGATTCCGTATACTGGCTCTTTAAATCGCTGATTATCCGGCTCTCTATCTTTTGTTTCCATGAAACAAAAATGTTATTCAAAAGTTATGCACCTCCTGTTTAAAACCGAATATTCATAATTTTCTCCGACCAGAAAAAACAAAAAACAGTAATCCCAATCATACCTGACATAACGAGATGTCCTAAAATAGTGTTGTAAAAACACTCTACATATTTAGGATTGGCCAGGCGCAAATATAGTAAAATAAAGAATGGCATTGATAACATAATGTTTTTTTCAAATAACTTTCCACTTAAAAGAACTCTTATCTCCTCCTCCGTATCCATCTTATATTTCAAATGCTGCATCGTCCTTTTTAAAATCTCTACCATATTTCCCCCGGTACTACGCACAATCTCTATCACGACCGCAAACTGCTTTGCCTCTTCTAGTCCTGTACTCTCTGCAAACTCCATAAAGAGTTGTTCTAAAGTAATATGCAGATCTAATCCCTGTATGATTCTTCTCATCTGCCTTAACATTGGATTATTCTGGTCTTGATACAGCTCTTCTAATTCTTTTAGTGCAATCCTGCAGGAATTATTCAAAGAATACCCTGCCTGCAATGAAGTCATCATTGATTGCAGCAGATTCTGAAATCCTTTCTCATATAAATGTTTTTCTTTCTCCCTTTTCTTTCTTTTTAGAACATTAAAACACGGAAATAATAATATTTGTTCTAAAAGCAGCCAGCGTATATCTCCATAACATAAAATATTCAGTAAAATAAGACCTGCTTCCACAATCAAAAAGGAACTAACCCTCTCTCTTCTCTTCACAAAACAGTCTCACCGCCTCACAATAGTTTTCATACTGCCCATAGCTCTTAAGCTTTTCCGTATGAAAAAGTTTCCCTGTCATTTCCAAACTTTCTGTCTGTCCTGCTTTATATTGAAATAGGGTACGAATATCATACTCTGCTCTACTGTAATCCTTAATTTCGCATATCTCTAATATCTTTCTTTTCCCTGTAGTAAGTCTCCCTAAATGAATGAGGATGTCTACTGAAGAAGCAATCAATCCCTGTATTGCTGCAAGAGGCATATCCATTCCCATTAAAACCATTGTTTCTAAACGTCTTAGTGCATCTCGACATGAATTGGCATGTATCGAAGATACAGACCCACTATGCCCAGTTGATAATGCCTGAAGCATCGACATGGCTTCTGCCCCTCGCACTTCTCCTACGATAATTCGGTCCGGCCGCATTCGCAAAGATGCCTTAATCAAGTCCTGCATAGTAATCTCATTCTCTCCCTCCATGTTTGCATTCCTCGTTTCTAGTCGAACAAGATTCTCTACATGAAAAAGCTGGAGTTCTGCTGAATCCTCTATCGTAATCACTCTTTCCCTCTTCCCTATATATTCTGCAAGTGCATTCAAAAGAGAGGATTTACCTGAGTTTGTCGCTCCACTAATAAGAATATTGTATCTGCTCTTTACCAAGGCGGACAGTATACCAGTAAGTTTCTCTGGAAACTCTTCAAATGCTAAAAGCTTTTCTATTGTCATGCCTCCTTTTAGAAACTTACGAATTGTGATAACCGGCCCTTCCAGTGATACTGGCGGCAATACAATATGTACCCTCGAACCGTCTGGAAGTCTGCTGTCCACAATAGGACAAGCCTCGTTCACCATTCGATTTGTTGGTGCCACAATCTGCTCTATCAAGCGGTATACATCGCCCTCTTCTGAAAAGTGTTCTTCTATTCTTCTAATCTTTCCGTTCTGCTCTACAAAAATACGCGAGGCTCCAATTACCATAATCTCACTTATACTGCTGTCACCCAAATATTTTTCAAGAACATCAAATCCTCTTATCGAATAAAACATCTGTCTTCTTAGTTCTTCTTTCTCAGAAAGTGTCCCATATCCGCCATGACTTGAACGTAAGATTGCCTTATCAATCTCACGATATACATCTTTATCGCTGACATATGATGTTCTTCCATCCATCTGGTGTAAAATCTGTTCTCTCAGCTCTCTCTTTCCAGGCAGTTCCATCTAAAATATCCTCCCTGTATATCCTCTGCCATATTTGAGGCTCTTCCTGATTAATATTCAATACACGTTCCAAACGGTCACAAAAAATACTCTGCCTCGGATTCTTCCTCGAATCTATTAATATAATCTGATCAAAAAAGCACAGCATATCTACATTGGCAACAAAACAATTTCCCGCTCCCCAGAATACTTCCCTATAGGGGCTCTCTTTCTTAATCTTATCAAAAAACCATGCATAATCCTCCTTCGTCAATTCCCGCAAATAAAAATACAAGTCTGGAGAATGTAACACCTGGACTTCTTCTTTCGGAATAAGCATATCCTGTAATATATCTAAAATATTCTCTTCCCTTAAATGAATGTAATAGCATAAATCTCCCATATCCCCGCCTTCTTCGTATTCAGAATCTATCCCTTTATAGCCCAGATCTTCCGCTCCCATATATACATCTCCCGATGACATAAAAGAACGTGCTATCTGCTCAAGATATTCATCATACACAGGGGAATACATGATTGTTAACTTCGTCGGTGTATCTTTTAACTCTGCTGCTAAGTCTGATAAATCCGAATTATAATCTGTAAAATCAGACAACATATCTAACAACTTCTGGGGATTATCATATTTGCAAAAAGAGCCTTGTTCCTCCCGCCAGGTTAGTAAAATCAGCTTCTTCTGTTTTAAAAATTTCTGTTTCTCTTCCGATAATTCTTTAAAAAATCTTTCATCTAAAAGATAAATCTCTGCCTCTTCTTTAAAAGAAACCATGCCTTCTGCCGTTGTAAAATGATATACACGCACTGCAGATGAAAGGTGAATCTCCAAATACCTCACCAGCCGCTTACCATACTCTCCTGCTTCTCCTATAATGATTGTGCGAATATCTGAAAAATCCATATCACATCCCTCCATTGTTTTATTTGGTGTAAATATATAACAGTTATTCCAAAATTAATATATCACGTTTTCCAATTTTTGTCTACCTTTATTTTACTTAAATTACAAATTATTTATTTAAAGATAGTTTTCATATTTTCTCTTACTTTTTCATAAACTCATAAAAACTAATATGCCAGAACGTATTTGAAAAATGCTTTCTGGCAAAGCTGCATGCTAAGGAGATAATTTATGTACCCTATTCTTCTTTCTTTTTCTACTCATTTTTCCACTTTATTTATTAATAATTCATCCATCCAGAATATATTATCCCAGGATAATCTATCTCAAAATAAAATTCTGCTTATTTTTTGCGCGGCCTGTTTTGCAGGATATTTTATTGCATACATAAAAAAAAGACCCACAGCACTTTTTTCCATCATCGGACGCGGTGCCGCCGGTCTTTCGTTCATTTACTTTTTTAACTTTTTCTGCGCTGCAAGAGACATCATCACTGGAATTGGAATTAATCCGATTACAGGCGCTGTATGTACAGTTCTTGGCATTCCAGGAGCAATTCTGCTATATGCTATAAAAATTTATAGTTTTTTATAATTCACCTTATCCTCTTCCAGCAAGAAGGCTTCTAACTCCAGAGCATATATTCAAGAATGCCCCGGCATCCTACAGGTGATGGGATGTCACTATAACACAAGCCGATAGAAGTTTCCTCTTATAGCTGCAAATATTTTCTATCTCCGCTTAATTAAATAAACCACTTAATGCTGCAAAAATAGAAGATAATGCCGTCTTTATTTTCTCAAAGATTCCCTGTGTATCAATATCCATGTCACTCAATTTATCATAAATTTTACTTGCCTGTTCTTTTAAGTCATTTACATTTAAATCAAGCTTATTAATTTTTTGCATAAGTTCTGCAATCTGTGCTTTCTGATCATCTGTTACCGTGATATCTAAGTCTTTGCTGCACTCATCAATAATATCATTGATGTCACTTTCTGATTTTACATCATCTGAAAGAACTTTTTCTTTAATTAACGCTAAAAACTGTTCGGCTTTGTCAGAATCATTAAGCTGATCGGCTAACTCACTGGTAACTACCAGCTCATTCGTTGCGGCATCTTTACTCTCGCTGGAAATATCTTCACCCGTCATGTCTTCATACGCATTCATTGCACCAACTAAAGCAGCAGTTCCTGTAATATTAAAAGGTCCTGCTACAGTTACTGTGGCATCTGTCACACCTGCTGTTGTAAGCGCATTTTCATACATACCTGCTGTACAGTAAGTAATATTTTTCGTTGTAACATCAATGCCTTCTCCCTTATCTCTTTTTTCAACCAGAACAGAGGATAAGGCCTTTGTACCAATCACAGAAGAATCTAAATAATCATCAAGATATTTATGTTCATCCGCATTCGTCACTGTTACTATATTATACTGATCGAGTGCTTTCTCATCTACGTCAAGAAGTTCAAGGACTTTACTTTTCTGATCTGTACTTAAATCCGCCCCCAGGGAAAGATATGGTTTCTCCTCTACTGCATCTGCCAATACATTTGCCTGAAAGGTCATAAGACCTGCTATCATTATTGCTGATAATGTAATAATTTTTCTTTTAAACATAATAAATCCTCCTTTTGCTCCATATGTATTCCCAGACTCTTCCTGCTTCGGCCATTCCGGTTTTCAAACACGCTTTAGTCTACCATATGTTTTCTTAAAAATCATTTCCAAAATCTATCTTTATTCTTTCTTTTTTATATCAGCTTTGTATCGGTATTTTACAAAACAAAGAACAATAAAAATAATTGCTGCTGCAAGGCTTACTTTCCAGCCAATAGAAAATCCTGGCGGTGTATATTTTAAGGAAACTGTATGCTCACCAGAAGGAACTTTTACTCCAAGAAAAGCATCTCCGATACGACATGTCTTTACTTCTTTGCCATCTACCTTTACTTTCCATCCAGAATCATATGGAATTGACAAAAATAATGTCTGATTATCTGAAGCATCCACTGTGCCTTCCAGAGAATTACTTGAGTAATCCGTCACCGTAAATGCCTGCTCTGCTGCTGTCTGTTTAAACTCTTCAAATACCTCCTGATCGAAGTCTGCCGCAGAAAGGCGAACATACCCATCCTTGGTCTCTCCTTTTAACTCAAAAGTCACTTTAACTTCTGAACCTGCGGATACTTTTCCGATTGGAAGCATATAACCATCTAAATCTCCTGATTTCACATTGGTTCCATCTACCATTATCTGTGCATTTTCTACCTGTGTTCCATCATAAAACAGATACAGATTCTCTGCCGTCTCTGTAATTGGAATGGTAAATGTCATATTGTCCGGTCGCGAATCGCCGTATTCAAAATAATATTCTCCATCATTCGTCTTTGATGCAGTACATCCATTGGTTGCCGGATCGTCAATCTCAATATCATGAAACAGCTCAAATACATCAAATGCCTGCTCTCCAAGATCATTCTGTACACGGAATGGATAAGCACTGTCATAATACCAGTCTTTTATGGAATCATTCATGAGATATCCTATAGACATTCCTTTTGCCGGATTCTCATAAATATCAAAAGTCCCCTGTGTCTTCAGATATTTAAAATCTGTTGTCAGAGAATCTTCCTGATGATAATACAGGTATTTTACATTCAAAAGGAAGTTCGTTACTGGTGTTGCACCTTTATAAAGATACTCATTACACCCCGTATAAAAACCAAGATTATCCATCATATTAACCATTCGGTCTGTCGCTGTAGAACCAAAAAGTCCCACACTGTTTATTGGATACCAGGCATTTTCATCTACCATAAGAGCACTCGCAAGCTCGCTTCTGTAAAATGTCCCATCTTTTAAAGATGCAGCAGCTTTCTCCATATCTTCTGTTCCATAGAAAAACTTTGAAACAGAAATCTGACCATTTTCATTAAAGCCCATACAGGCTGTTGCGGCAATCTCTATTATTGCCACTGCACAAAATGCAGCCTTATACCACACTTTTCTCTTACGAGATAATGTATACAGAAGTAATATCATTCCATACAAAATAAACAGCATTCCTGCCACACCATAAACTTTATCTTCCAGTGGCTGTGTTCCTTTTACCCTGGCATAAGCTAAAAGTCCTACTCCTGCCATACAGGCAAACGCCACATGCCAGCCTTTTGTTCCATCCAAATGTTCAAATACTTCCCACAACATATGCAGAAGTACAAAACCAAACAGGAATGAGAAACGATTCGGAATACCATACTGATCATGAAATCCATGCCAGATAAAGTTGAGAATCATTTCATCAAAACTCAAATAAAAGAATCCTACTAAAAGAATTTTCTTTATCTTATCACTAATTTTAATCTGCTGATTCAACAAATATAATCCAACTGCTAATACGGTAAAAATACCAATATACAGATTTGCATTTCCATCAAAATTATCATGACTGATCGGACTTCCCATCGCAAACTGGCGATTTAGCAGGTCTGCCGCATTCGTAAGAAAGCTGTGATCCGGTAATGTCATTGCTTCTCCTGATGCCGTCTGTTTAATTCCAAGATATGCTGGAATGAGTAATACTGCCGCCATTCCTGCTGCAAGGAAAGAATATAGTGCAAATGAAATTCCCCGGAAAAAGAACTGTTTTACACTTTTAAAGGAATAAAAAATATACCATATTATTGCAAAAATACAAATCATAAATGCAATGTAATAATTACAGTACAACGCATAAAACAACGCAAGACAATATAGCCTTCCGTCCTTTTTATCAATCAAACGCTCCAGCCCCATAACAACAATTGGGAAAATCATAATCGCATCCAGCCACATAACATTCCAGCAATAGCCAACCATGTAGCTTGATAATGCATACGCCATCGAAATCATGAGTACATGAAGCCCCTGTTTCTTGCTTTTTGAAGAAAAATAAATCCCGGCCGTCATTCCACTAAGTGCAATTTTCAATACGATAATCATACTAACTGCCATATTAAGCTGCGTTTTCTTAAAAAATATAATCAAAAGATTAAGCGGACTGGATAAATAATAGGAAAATAATGATAAAAAGTTAATTCCTAATCCAGAACGGAAACTGTAAAAAAGACTTTCTCCGCCTTTTAACTTATCATACAAAACAGAATAAAATGGCATATACTGATGTAAACCGTCAATAATCAACAGCGAATTATCACCAAATGGCTGTATACCAAAGGCAATACAGCAGCCAGTCATGACAATAAGCGGCATGAAAAAAGACAGTGCAATAACATGCTTTCTACCAAATCTCTGGCCAATATGCCTTATCTGTTTCCCTTCTTTTTTTATATTCATATGTTCCTTTCTCATCCTCCCTTTTTCAGATTTCCAGAGTGTGTTTAAAAAAGTAAAAGTAATCTGCATATCCCGATTTGTCAGGGATTTTGCCAAGCGCATCAAACACTCTCTAAGCTTTTACTTTCCTCACTCGCTTCTTTAATAATCCCAGGCAGCGTATTATATCAATTCTCTTTTTTATCATAAAACGGATACTTCCATGTGTCATCTGTGTAACATTAGACGAATGCCTGCGATAGCCAATAAGTGGTTTGTCCAAAAAGCAAACCTTTCCCATATACTCTGCCGCTGTTCCAATCCAATAGTCATGCATATACATTTCATTTGGAATAGGACAAATAATGGGAATCAATTCTTTGCGAAATGCCATGCAGCATCCCACATAGCTGTTTTTCAGAAGATTTTTCAAAATCCCAGCCCGGCTTCCCCTTATAGAAAAAAGGCTTGCCGCTCCTGTTGCTACACCATTCTCGTCCACAATCTCTGCATCATGAAGAACAGCTTTTACTTCTGGATTTGAAAATGCATAATTCACTTTCTCGACTTTATCTGGCTTCCATATGTCATCCTGATCAGACAAATATATAATATCTCCGTTACAATGCCGGATCGCATTCTCAAAATTCCTTACAACACCCTTGCTCGGTCCCTTCACAATATGAATTCGGGAATCCACTTCTGCCATCTTTAAAAGAAGGGGCTTTGATCCATCACTTGCTCCATCAACAGATACTATCACTTCATCCTTTTCCCCAAGTTGTGATAATATCGAATCCATCTGTTCTTCTATATATGTACCACCATTATAATATGCCATAGCCACTGAAATCTTCATACACATATTTCTCCAATCATAAATATTACAAAATTATATCTTCTTCCTGTTTTTTCTTCTCTGCTGCTAGAATACGCTGTTTTTCCTCTTCTGACAAGTTCTCATCTTTCAGGATTTTAGCATAATTTTTTGTACTTCTTGTTAAATTATTTCCTAAAAATATTTTTTCAACCTGTCCATCCATTCTTCCAATCACAACACCCATTACATTTTCCTCCTTGCCCCGTAAAACATATCTATATTTTTCAATCCGTTTCACCTTTTGTTCAAATTTTCTTCAAAAATCGGACATACTTTTTCTTTATAGTATAGACAGCAACAAAGAAATCCCTCTATTTCTTGTGGCTAAAGATTTTTTTCATATTTTGAAGCCCGTATATCAGGATATATGGGCTTCCTCCTTTTAATGAATGCCTCTAAGCGAGGCTAAGAAAGAACTCTTTCCCCGGAGTTCTTTCTTTTTCTGAGCATTCCGCCCACTCTTCCTGTCTCTTCTGCTGTAAGTGAACCCCAGCCCTTTTCTAAAACTTTGTCATAGATTCCAAGCTCTTTTGCAACCTCATATTTTTTCTGAACATCCGCATCAAGCTCTGAAAGATTAATTTCTCCCCCTAAAAATAATTTTTCCTTCTTTTTCACAAAAAACACCTCTGCTTTCAAAGATTATCTTTTGCAAAAAAGAAGGATTCTATTCTTAATATATTATTTCTCAGATTTACCAGCTATATAGTTAATAAACTGCTGTGCGGTACGGCCGGAGATTCCACCATGAGAAAGTTCCCATTTGTTGGCTTCTGCACAAAGTTCTTTGTCGCTTAACTTGATTTCCGGATACTTCTTGGCAAGATTTGTTACAATCTGGAAGTATTCCTGCTGTGTTGGTTTGGAGTAGTTGATACTTACACCAAAACGTGCTGCCAGTGATAACTTCTCCTGTACCGTATCAGAACGATGCAGTTCTTCGTCCTTGTCGGAACGGTCTGACCATGTCTCACGGATGAGATGACGGCGGTTAGATGTTGCGTAGATAAGTACGTTATCTGGTTTTGTCTCCATTCCACCTTCAATAACTGCTTTCAGGTATTTGTATTCGATCTCAAATTCTTCGAAAGATAGGTCATCCATGTAAATGATAAAACGGTAGTTTCTGTTCTTGATATGGCTGATAATCGCAGAAAGATATTTAAACTGATGTTTATAAATCTCAATCATACGAAGTCCGTCACCATAATACTGGTTAAGAATTGCCTTGATGCTTGTGGACTTACCTGTACCGGCATCACCATAAAGAAGACAGTTGTTCGCTACTTTACCCTGTACAAATGCTTCTGTGTTATCTACAAGTTTCTTTTTCTGAATCTCATATCCTGTAAGATCATCAAGCACAACCTTGTCCAGATTATTGATTGGAACAAAGTCCGGCTTTCCATTATTCTCTACGATACGGAACGCTTTGTTAAGTCCAAACATTCCTACACCGTAATCTTTATAGAACTTCACAACTGCATTGAAGAATGTATCTACATCTTCTGCCGCTGCCAGTTCATCAGAAAGGGCACGTACTTTTTCACTTACATTTTTATTATACATTCGCTCTGTCTTGCCGATTGCCTTATAATCTAAAATTGTGCTGAAACAATCAATACCTAATGTCTCCTCAATCGGTCTGAAGTCATAATGGAAAAGATTCATAAATACCTGGAAATCATTCTTTGCAAAGTGATTGACTGTTCCATTATTTGCTCCGACTTTCTCGCTTGTCATGCTGAAAGAGTTTTCATTGGTTACTAAGACAAATGTCAGGTAATTGTGCCATAAGTTCTTGTCAAATCCATATGTAGTCGCAAGATCTAAAAGCGCTTTCATTTCTCTGTAAATGTCTGTGATTAATTCGTCAGCCCTGTAATGGCAGCTATCGAATCTCTTAAAAATATCTGCCATATTTAAAAGAATACTGTCTTCTCCTAAATCCCGATATAAAATTAATTTGGATACTTCTCTGTACATTATCTATTCCTCCTGATTCTCAGAACGGTTTTTCAAAATTTCGTCTACGTTTAATGCTTCTATCTGAGAAGCAAACTGACTCTTCAACTGTTCTATTTTATCTTTCGCCTGTTCCCGGTCACCGTCAAATGCAGTATAACCTTTGTAAGAAGCTACCATCGGTTTTTCTTCCTCATCTTCAGACGCATCCCTATTAGAATACAACTCTAAGCCCGGAAATGCAAACTTGGGTTTATCTTCATCGTGAATATTGCCATTACGGATGTCTTCAAGTGTTACCAGACCTGGAAATGCATGCTTTGGTCGGTAATCTGGCATCTTAAATACTTCAAAACAGTCTAAAATATCTACATCTGTCATATCATCAGGAAGATTCTCCTTTAAATATTCTGGATGATGCTGTTTATAAAATTCATAGATAACCTGTTTTACCTTCGGGTCACGAATATCTGTGTCCACACGTTCGTCATTAATAAAAAGATAATATCTGTCCACATATGGAAGAATTCTCTCTTCTGCTGTAATAGACGTTATTTCCGGTACACTGTCATAGGAAACTTCCAGACGGCGAAAAGTTCTCTGTTTCTCCTTCGTCTGAGTAACCCCTTCTATTTTATATTTATCCAGTTCAAAAAACATGCTTTTTAGCAACGTAAATTCATACATAATTTATCTCCCAATACTCTGTTATTTTTTAATATATCAAATGCTTTACCTCTAAATATGCTGCCTCATTATCCCCAAAAAATTCCTTGATAAAAAGCCTGCATTCCAAGACATAATTTATATGGCATTTTTTATATTTATTTTTTTACTATACCACAATTACAGCATCTCTTCCATCTCGTCAAGAAGCTCGCCAAATAACTTTAATGCAGATTCTACCGGTTCCTTTGCAGCCATATCTACATTACAAAGACGAAGTAAATCAATTGGATTCATGGAACTTCCACCACTTAAGAACTTAAAGTAGCCCTCTTTTGCCCTTTCATCTCCACTTAAAATCTTTCTGCTGATTGCAATCGCTGCTGAATAACCAGTTGCATATTGATATACATAAAATGGTGTATAGAAATGTGGGATTCTTGCCCATTCTAAGGCAATTTCTTTATCAATAACAATGTCTTCTCCAAAATATTTCTGATTCAGTTTATAGTAAATGTCACATAATACTTCCGCAGTAAGCGGCTCTTTATTCCATGCCATCTCATGTGTAATTTTCTCAAATTCTGCAAACATGGTCTGACGGTATAATGTTCCCTTAAACTGCTCTAAGAAATAATTGATCAGATACATTTTCTCCTTTTTCTCTTCTGTATTCTTTAAAAGATATTCCATCAAAAGAGCCTCGTTACATGTAGATGCTACTTCCGCAACAAAGATACGGTATCCTGCGTAAATGTATGGCTGATTCTTATCTGAATAATAAGAATGCATGGAATGTCCCATTTCATGAGCAAGCGTAAACACATTATTCAGATTATCCTGATAGTTCATCAATACAAATGGATGGCATCCGTAAGCTCCCCAGGAATAGGCTCCGCTTCTCTTTCCCTCATTCTCATATACATCAATCCAGCCACTTTCCATTCCATCAGAAAGAACTTTACCGTATTCCTTTCCTAATGGTGCAAGCCCTTTCTTTACGATTTCTTTTGCCTTAGAAAATGGTACTTTCATCTCAAATTCATCGACCATTGGTACATAGAGATCATACATATGCAGTTCTTCTGCCTTTAACGCTTTCTTTCTAAGAGAAACATAGCGATGCATTAAATCCATATGCTCATGTACTGTATCAATCAGGTTCGTGTATACAGAAGTTGGTATCTCCCCGCCTTCTAATGCCATTTCTAAAGAAGAATTATAATGTCTTTTCTTTGCGAAAAATGCAGTATTCTTCAAATTCGCTGCATAGAGCGCCGCTAAAGTATTTCTATATTGTCCATACTGTGAGTAAACTGACTCAAAGGCACTTTTACGAATATTCACATCTCTGCTTTCTAAAAGAAGCGTATATCTTCCATGACTTACTGGAATTTTTTCTCCTTCTTTTCCCTCAATAGATGGAAAACGGATATCTGCATTATTAAACATAGAAAAAATATTGGATACATCGGCAGACATATCGGACACATCAGCAAGAATCGCTTCCTCTTCTTTAGAAAGAACATGCTTCTGCTGGCGGAACAATTCGTAAAAATATCTTTTGTATAATTGCATATCCATGTTTTGTGTAAACCAGCTATCTATCGTCTTTTTCCCAATTGCAAGAAGTTCTGGTTCCTCAAATACTACAGCACTGTCTAGCTGGATGGATAATGTCTGCGCCTTACCTGCAAGTCCCTGGTAAAAACTGTTTCCAGTATCCTCGTGATAACGCTGATTTGCATAAACATAAATCGCCTCAAACTTTTTCATAAGCGCTTCTTTTTTACGCATATACTCCACAAATACTTCGGAACCTTCTTTTAAACGTCCCTCATATGCTGCAAGGCTTTGAATCTCACTCGTAAGACTTTCATAATCTTTCTCCCACGCTTCGTCAGAAGCATATAAATCCTGAATATGCCACTGGTAGGCTGGATCACATTCCTGTCTTTTCTTTACTGTTTTTTCTTTGTTCTCTTCCATGATCTCATTCTCCTATATCACTTTTCTTTACACTGCATCTATTATTTATATGTATTTTTATGTAATCCATACCGTTTATTTTTCTGTTATTTCGCTTTTACGCTGTCTTTTGAACTTGTCTTATCCCATTTTGCATGCAAAATAAGATTCTTTGTATTTCCCTTTGGAATTACTGTTACATTTTTTCCTGAGCTATCGTACCAGCCAACAAAAGTATAACCTTTTTTTCGCGGACTTCGCAATGTAACTGCTCTCTTTCCAGATAACATCTCTCTATTCTTGGAAGAATTAATTCCTACGTTCTTATAAGTAATCGTGTAGCCAGAAACTTTTACACGAAAAGCTCTTTTTCTTCCATTAATTCTGGTAGAAATATATGTCTTTCCGCTCCTCTTTGCTTTCATATATCCATTATTATCAATACTTACAATTGATGGATTTGCACTTGTCCAGCCTGCTGTCCTAAGCCCTCTGTCATGCATATGAATCGTTGCAAGCTGCTTTATTTGTCCTGCCTGCAGCTGTATGATCTTGCGGCCACTCTTTGTAAGCTGACCAGATTGCTGTGCCCTTCCGAGAAAAATCTTTACATTTCCTCTCCTGACACCATGAAAGTCTGTCGTATAATAGGAAAGCCAGCCATTCTTATTCACAATGAATCTTCCAATATAAATAAGACTCCATAATGCTCCCTTTGTCTCCGCATTTTTATCCCGATTATCTACCTTTTTCAGTAAAACAGGATATTTATTTAAAAAGCTCATTCGATAGATGCCAGAATTCAATGACAGAATAATCCGATTGTTATACTGCCGAATCCACCCTATATAATTACCCGACCTTGGCGCATAAAATACAACCGCTTTATTTCCTCTCAAATTCGACTTTTTCAGATAATTATCCTGAGAAATCCAGTACCAGTATCCCTTATGATAGAATGTACATGTTTTATTCTCAAGCGCCTGCTTCATCTCTTTTGAATTCTTTATATAATCAGAAGATGCCAGTTTAATCTTCCGCATCTTCAGATTATTTGAATTGCCCTGTCCGTATAGATCCTGCTTCTTGTATCCAGGATGGGTCTTTAGAAAAGTATTCTTCCCCACAAGGAAACTATCATAAGTCACTACCATTCCCTCATGCTTGCCGACTCCCACACCATTGGTCAAATCAACAAAATACCAGATTCCATTAAGCTTTACTATATTCCAGGAATGGTTTTTTGAATAATTACTGATAACCGCACATGGAATTCCAAGCGTATTCATCGCAAGAGCATAAGCATTAGCCAAACCGTCACACACACCCACATGACTTACTAACACATCATATCCTGTGTGTGCATCTTTTGACTCTTTATACGTCGTGTTCTCCGCAAAATAAATATACACTGCCATCGCTTTATCTGCCTGGCTCATAGAAGAATCTACGGTTGACAATGCCTCATCCAGCCCTCGTATAATCTTCTTATACCTTCTGCGAAACTTACTGCGGCTTATGAGCTTCGTACTGTTAAATGTTGTCGCTCCATCTCTGGTTTCTACTGCATAATACTGTGACCAGTTTGAATCAAGAAAATCTATTCCCTCAGCCATAAGAGCTGCTCTGTTTGAAATAGCTGCCGCTTCCATACACTTCTTACCAGATTTCCCCTGGCTCACCGTTCGGTAAACATCAAGATTTCCCGAAACCGTTCCCTCTATCATAAACTTTGACAGCACATTAATATATTCTTTTTGCGTATCTGAAAATGTCGCTGCATCTACATCTTTTGTGAAAAAAAGGCTTCCCGCCAAAATAAAACAAAGCAAAAATAGAATACTTCCTGCCCTTTTCAATTCTCTACTTAACCCTCTTCTCTCCTTCAATATTTCCCTCCATGAAAAACTCGGTACCTGAATTATCGAGATTCCTGCTTAATTTCTAAAAAATGTTATGTACTCCCAAAATCTTTTTATGTTTGATTTTATAAGAAATTTTTGTTAATTGCGCCCAAATTTTATTTATCCCTTAATTTTCTTTCTATAGT